>Ga0123355_10010477_pt1 | contig 14214 bp, 10 predicted proteins | sample TergutEmb28metaG_3_FD_89872 | JGI IMG/M metagenome (GOLD analysis project Ga0123355, IMG submission 89872) | Embiratermes neotenicus P1 segment gut microbial communities from Petit-Saut dam, French Guiana - Emb289 P1 | ecosystem: Host-associated > Arthropoda: Insects > Digestive system > Gut ...
AGATAGAGATGAAAAAATTTTTAGTTTTTGCCTTGCTGGGCGCGGTGCTTATCGGGGCGTTTGCGTTCATGGCCTGCGCGTCGGATCCGGCTGGGCAAGCCCAGCCTTCGGCGGGGTTTCCCACGGTGTTTTTTACCAGCGATATTAGCGCCCAAGGCTTATTGGATGTGTTTAACGCGGCGATGGCATACGCGGGAAGTCCGGTAACTCGGTCGGCGCTTTCTGGGATGAATGTCGGCATCAACATACATGGCGGCGAGGCCCCGTCCGCGCAGGGGCAAAGGGCGTTTTCTCTGGATCCTGCCTTGATAGGCGGGCTGGTAAACGCCGTGGACGGCACTATTGTCGAGACGAATGTTTCATATATGCTGCCGGGGGTTCCTGCGGGCATGGGTCGGCAGGGCACCGCCAGCCACATCGCAATCATCGAAGAATTTTTTAACATTGGATCAGATCCCGGCCAGAACAACTGGCCTATCGCCATTTTGGACGATCCCCGCGTTGCAGGCGGCCCCATCCATACGCAGATTCCGGTGAATGTCGGCAGAAGGCTGGACAGGAATTATGTCGGAATCAGAATTTTGGATTTTGATTTTTATATCAACCTTAACCATTTCACCGGCCACAGGCAGGCAGGATTCGGCGCGGCGCTCAAAAATATGTCCCTTGGCATGGCGTCAGGAGGCACGGACGTTGCCACGGCGAGAGGGAAGGTGCTTGTGCATTCAGGGGGAAGAACTCCTTTCGGCCCCTTTAACGTTTTGTTCCCCGGCGGGCCTGCGCATCCGACAGCCCTGTTTCAGGAAGCCATAGCCGAAAGCGCGTTGTCCATACGCGATTATCTGGAATCGAACGATGTGCGGATGCTTCATATCACCGTATTGAACAATATGTCGATTGACTGCGATTGCGTGCCCGTGTTTCAGCAGAGAACCACGCCCGACATAAACTGCCTCGGCATAGTCGCCTCGTGGGATCCGGTGGCGGTCGATCAGGCCGCTATCGACCTGATATGGAGGGCAAACGGAACTCAGATGCGCGCGGACGTGGTTGCCCCCGCCGGTGATGCGCGGTGGAACATTGCAGATGTGATCGCGCCTGCGGGAGTCCCTGCCGAGGCAGACACGGTAGGCGGCGCTGCCAGATTTACCGGAACGGACATAACGGGCTTTAACGCGGCGGTAGCCAGAGGCGCCCGCGCGGATGGGCAGGGGATAAATCTGCTGCAGCGCATCGAAGGCTTAAACGGCGAATGGAAGCTCGGCTGGGGGCAGGCTATCGGCCTTGGCAGCATCGTGTATCGTTTTGTTGACATCAATCTGTAGGAATCGCTGCCCGCGCATGGGCGGCAAGGGCTGGGATACAAAAGAATTGAATGGTTGACGTTCTAAGGGGAGGGTTCGGCGTATTCTTGTTTAACCTTACAAGAATGTTTTCCCTGATAGCCGTGTATTGGGTGTTGGGGATGGTTCTTGGCTCCTTGGTGTCCGTCTTTGGCAAAAGCAAGCTCCACTCCTTTCTTGCGGCGATGCGGGACAGGGAGCTGGGGCTTTTTGGGCTTATCCCCGCTTCCCTTGTCGGCGCTGCCTCTCCAATCTGTATGTATGGGACTTTGCCTATTGCCGCCTCGTTTTCCAAAAAGGGGATGGGAGATGATTGGCTGGCCGCTTTCATGGTTAGTTCCATACTGTTGAATCCCCAGCTTCTTTTCTACACCAGCGTTCTTGGAAGAGGGGCTGTTGCGATCCGTTTTTTCGCCGGCCTATTCTGCGGCATTGCGGCGGGGCTTTTGGTTCATTTTTTGTGTAGGGGCAAGCGCTTCTTTAAATTCGAAGGTTTTGCGCAAGCAGAAAGCTGCGACACTGATCCCAACCCTTTTCTGCGTCTTTTAAAAAGCTTAGGCCGCAACCTGAAAGCCACAGGGCCGGCGTTTCTTATCGGCATAAGCCTTGCCGCCCTGTTTGAAAGCTTCGTCCCTCCCAGCGACATGGCAGCCCTGTTTGGGCGGCACCAGATGTTCGGCTACCTTATAGCTTTGAGCATAGGGGTTCCCCTCTTTTTCTGCGGCGGCGCGACAATCCCCCTGCTTGTGATGTGGCTGTCCAGCGGAATGTCATTCGGAACCGCAGTGATTTTTATGATTACCGGGCAAGCCATGAAAATAATAAACCTTGGCGCGATCAAGGTTATTATGGGTGCAAAGCATTTTTTGTGTTATCTGCTGTTTATTGTGGTGTTTGCCCTGTTAAGCGGTCTTTTAGTAGATTTGTTTCCCCCGAGGATATTTTTGTGAAGCGCTGGAGAGCAGGATGATAACGAAATCAAAAATAATTGTCGTGGCGCTGATGTGCGCGGTGGCGGGCTTTTTTGCCTGGTTTGTGATTGATGAGCGCATCGAAAGAAGCCGCATGGCAGCCGAGCGCATGACCCTGAGGTATGGAGTGCTGATGGTGGGCTTTGCTTCAGGTTATGCGCCATACGGCATAGAGTCTGACGATTTTAACCTTGCCATAATAAGCGAACTTGCGGCAAGGCTGGGGCTAAGGCCGGCTTTTTTTGTCGCCAGCGGGGACAGGATTTTTGCCGATCTTGATTCTGGCATATACGACATCATCATGCCATCTGTTCCGCTTACGCCGGAACGGCAGGCGGCGCATAAATTCAGCAAGCCGCATATAGGAAACGCCGCCGGGGATTTATTCGCTATCGCTGCGCAGAAGGGAAACGACCGGCTTCGCGCCGCTATCAACGGGGCGCTTGCGGATATGTTCAACGATGGAACCATGCTGAAAATTTCAATGGATGCCTTCGGTATTGACCTTGTAACACTCGCGCGGGAACAATGGTGATTTTTCCCCATCGGCGTATGCCAAAATAACCCTGTTATTTTCATGCCATTGTGTGCTAAAATGCGGCTATGAGAGTTATTGGAACAAGAGCTTTTGGCCTGCGGACGCCGATTATCCGCGAATCGGACGATCTGGTAGCGGTTGTCTGCCAGGCGCTGAAAGATGCGATGGAGCATGAAAATGTCCGCGTAAATGACGGCGATATTTTTGGGATCACCGAAGCTGTGGTGGCGCGTTCTCAGGGCAATTACGCCTCCTTGGATCAGATTGCCGCAGACGTGAAAAACAGGTTTTCGTCCGGACATATCGGCATTGTGTTTCCCATCCTCAGCAGAAATCGTTTTGCCATGCTCCTGAAAGGCATCGCGCGCGGCGTTGAAAAAGTAACCGTTCAGTTGAGCTATCCATCCGATGAAGTCGGCAACCAGCTTATATCATGGGAAGATGTTGACGACAAAAACCTTAACCCATACTCAGATTGCCTGAACGAGGCTGAATACCGCCGTCTTTTCGGGGAGAGGAAGCACCGTTTCACTGGCGTGGATTATGTTTCCTATTACAAGTCGCTTGGCGACAATATCGAGATAATTCTCTGCTCCGATCCGAAGCGTATTGTTGAATACGCCGATCATGTGATAGCGGCTGATATCCATACGCGGGCGCGGACAAAGCGCGCGCTGTCTGCCGCCGGGGCAAAAAAAGTCATCGCCCTTGACGAGATTTTGACGCAGCCAGTTTCCGTTTCCACGGAGGGCGCGGGCGCGGGTTATAATGAGCGGTACGGGCTGCTTGGCTCAAACAAGGCTTCGGAAGAGCGGGTAAAGCTGTTCCCCAGAGATTGCGATGTGTTTGTTCAGAAGATGCAGAACGCGCTCTGCGATCTTACCGGCAAGGTTGTGGAAGTTCTGGTTTATGGCGATGGCGGTTTCAAAGACCCTGTCGGCGGTATATGGGAACTGGCAGACCCCGTGATAGCTCCCGCGTACACATCGGGGTTAAAAGGAACGCCCAACGAGCTTAAGCTGAAATATCTTGCGGATAACGATTTTGCCGGCCTCTCCAAGGACGAGGCGCGCGCCGCGATTGAGCAGGCGATACGCGCGAAGGCCGGCCGCGATCAAATGGGCAAGATGGAGGCCGAGGGAACCACGCCCCGGCAGTTGACAGACCTTCTGGGCAGCCTCTGCGATCTTGTAAGCGGATCAGGCGACAAGGGCACGCCCGTTGTGTTGATTCAGGGGTATTTTGATAATTATTCGCATTAGTGTTCTGTCTTTTACAAATGACACAATACAGGTTAAGTTAATTCCTTGCCCAGCAAGGAATTAACGCACTTTGCGATATTGCAAACCGAATAAGACAGAACATTAGGGGATTTGGAAGAGAGGAATCTCTCATTTTGCTTCCGCGTTTAGCGTCGGCGGCGCAATAGCTCTACCAGGCTTAAAAACTGCTTGTCGCGGCTAACGGACAGAAGCGTTATGCCCGCCGCGGCAAAAACAATCGCGCTGGCGACAAGGGGTGCTCCCTGAGAAATGAGGCGGCCATGCCCTGCGAAAAGCGCCGCCAAATGAGGGGACAAAACCATGACGGGGATAAGCGCCAGAGCGGAAAGCAGAATCAGCTTGCACGCATAACCGAGAGTTGTTTTCAGCATCTGTCCAAGGACAATCGCGGGGTTTTTTCGTAAAAAAACAAGAAGCGCCGCAGTGTTTACCGCGCTTGCCGCCGTGAGGGCAAATGCGATGCCCGCTCCCCTGAACCGCGAAACAAGCAATGACGCTAAAATTATATTAACCACAAAGGAAATGATTCCCGCCTTTGTCGGAGATTTTGAATCGCTCTGGGCATAAAAAGCCGGAGCCAACACGCGGTTCATCGCAATGAAATACAGCCCCGGCATATGGAAGGTAAACGCCGCCAGCGTGAGCCGCACCGACTCTTCATCGAAATGCCGCGTCTGGAATAAGAGCCTGATTAAATTCTCGCCCTGCGAAAGCGCGAAAAACGTAACTGGTATGGCAATGAAGGCAATAATATTCATCGCCTGAGTAAGGCGCTGCTTGTATATGTCCCACTGGCGCGACTTCGAGTATTCCGCCAGATCCGGCAGAAGCACCGTCCCGATTGAAACGGCGAAAATTCCCAAAATCAGTTCCTGAAGCCTAAGCGAAAACTGAAGGCTTGAAACAACGCCCTCTCCGGCATTTCCCGCGAGGGCAGTGGAAACAAGGTCGTTGACCTGATAAGCCGCCATCCCGATAATCGTGGGGCCAATGAGCCGCAGCACCTTTTTTGTGCCCGGATTGTTAATCGCTTTTTTCAAACTCGTAAAAAAGAAGCGCATCTTGCTTTTGTGCCTGAGAATAAAGGGGAGCTGTATCGCCGCGCCCAAAAATCCGCCGATAAGGATTCCTATTGCCATCGCGCGCGCCGGGTTTTGCGTATAAGGGCTTAACGCATACGCGCATAGTATTGTTACGATGTTGAGAAGAATCGGCGCGAAGCCAGAAGGGGCAAAAATCCTGAAACTGTTAAGGATGCCCTGAAAAAACGCCGCTGCCGAAACAAAGATAAGAAACGGGAACATAAGCCGCGTAAGGAACACGGTTTCGTCAAATTCTTCCATGCCAAAAAAACGGATCAACAGGGGGCTGAGCGCCGCTCCAATCATCACCGTCAAGGTAACGAAAAATATCAAAAAGGTAAAAAGGCAGGAAAGAAATTCTTTTATGTCCTCTGGGGATTTTTCGCCGGTTCCATGTTCTGCGAGGTATTCCTTGAATGTGGGGATAAACGCCACGGCGATAGAGCCTTCGGCGAAAAGGCGGCGGAAAAGGTTCGGAATCATGAAGGCTACGGAAAAAGCGTCGGAAAGACCGGTGGTTCCCAGAAACGCCGCCTTGGTCATTTCCCTCCCAAGCCCCAGAACGCGGGAAACCAGCGTAAGGAGAGACAGGGTTGAGCCGTGGCGGACAAGCGCCCGTCCGCGGCTGGCGTGAGGGGCGGGGGGATTTTCGGGGGTTTCCATCAGATCAAGCCTTCATTCGAGCTTTCAGGTCTTGAAGAGCCGCATCCGCAGATCTTTCTTTTTCCATGCGCTGAAAAGCTTTTTCTGTTTCGATTTCTTCGCGCGTCAGCCCAACTGCCATTAAAATTTCCTGCTCAATAATGTCGGGGTCTATCGCGCGCTGGCGGGCAGCAAGGGCGGGCAACTGCCGCCGCATGGAGTCAATGCGTTCTTTAAGCGCCTGCGCTTCTTCCCGCAACCCGATGATCTTTGATTTTGCTCTTTCCAGTTCCCTTTCGGCTTCTGCCAAAAGGTCAAGTTTTGCGTGGGAGCGGGCTAAGTCCGCTCGTCCCTTCCATTTCGCCGCCTCATCTTCCAAAGCGCGTATTTCTTTTTCCGTCTGCTTTAAGAGCGAGATAAAGCCAAAGATATATTCCTTTGCTTCGGCGGCATTCATTCCTGAGAGGTTCGTCGAGTCCTGATCCTGCAAACCGTTGTGTGCTGAATCAGACCCCGGAGAATTTCGCGTCATTCTTTCGCTTTTCCGCCTTTCGGTTTCGCGGCGGCTTTCATCGCTCCAGCCGGCTTATTGAGTTTCTGCCCAAGCAGGATGGCCCGGATAAGATTTTTCGCGGCAAAGGGCAAATTCCGGTAACTGTTCTGAATCATCGCCTCTAAACTGATTTCCCCGCAGGAAATGGATGACGCATAATCAAAAGAAGCCAATAGATTTCCTGCGTCTCCTCCCAGCGCTCCAGAGAGCAATGCCACAGGCGTTTTTGCCTTGCGGCTTTCGCGGGCTACAACGCCGCAAAGTTTGCCGCCGGCAGTCTGGCCGTCGGTTTGGCCTTCCCCGGTAATAACAAGGTCTGCGCCCTTCTTAAGGCATTCGAAAAATCCCGCATAGCGCATAACCAGCATCGCGCCTGATTCCATTTTCGCGCCAAGGCATCTGAGGGTCACGCCCATTCCGCCGGCGGCTCCGTCTCCGGGCTGTTCCACATCTTTAATCATGCCGGTTTTAATCCAGGCCTTCCCCAGCTTCGCGAGTCCCGCGTCCAGAATTTTTACCATTGCGGGGGTGGCGCCTTTTTGGGGGCCAAAAATCGCCGCGGCGCCCTTTGGGCCCAACAGAGGATTGGTAACATCGCAGGCGACTTTAATGGTAACGTCCTTTAATCGTTTGTCAGCGCCGGAGCAGTCGATGGAAGCGATTTTTGCCAGAGCCTCCCCGCCAAAACCCACGGGGTTCCCTTTTTCGTCCAGAATCTTAAAACCAAGCGCGGTAAGCATGCCGATGCCGCCTTCGCTGGTGGCGCTGCCGCCTATGCCGATAATCAGCTCTTTTGCTCCCGCATCCAGCGCCGCTTTTATGAGTTCGCCTGTGCCGTAGGAACAAGCCTTCATGGGATTAAGTTCTTTTTTTGAAAGAATATCCATCCCCGAGGCGCTCGCCATATCCATAACCGCCACCCTTCCTTTTTCAAGAAGGCCGAACGCAATTTTATGTTTTTTGCCCAAGGGGCCTTTAACTGTTACTTCCACAAATTTCCCCCCAGCGGCTTCTGTTACCGCTTTGGCGGTTCCCTCTCCGCCATCAGCCAGAGGTATCTTGTATATCTTCGCTTTTTTGTAAGCCCGCAGAATGCCTTCCTCTATTTTTGAGCAGACAGCGGGAGAACTCATGTTTCCCTTAAAAGAGTCCGGAGCGACAATAATTTTCATTTGGGTTCCTCGCTTATTAATGTTGTGGTTCATCGCAAAACCAGTATGTATACTGTACGTCCGCTTGCGCATTATTGCAAGCGTTTTTTGCAGTTTCGTTTTGCTGCGCTGGGGCGCATGATCTTTTTAACGCTAACGATGGCGCGGAATCAGCATCCCAATGTGGCAAGCATTATGGCTTTTATTGTGTGTTTCCGGTTTTCCGCCTGATCCCATGCGCGGCTCTGCTGCCCATCCAATACGTCAGCCGTAACTTCTTCGCCCTTTACTGCCGGAAGGCAATGCAGGAAAACCGTGTCTTTTTTGCCTGTTTTATCCATCATCGCTTGATTTACCTGGTAAGGCTCCAGGAGCTTTACGCGTTCTTCTTTTTTGTCCTCTTCGCCCATAGAAGCCCACACGTCGGTGTAAAGCGCATCCGCCCCTTCAAGATCTGCGACATTGTCTGTTATGCGTATTTTCGCCCCAGATGCCGCCGACAGGGGAGTGCACTTTTCTACCAGCGCCCAATCGGGATTAAGCGATGCCGGCGTAATGATCGTGAAATTCACCCCGAGCTTGGAGCAGATGACCAAGAGGGAACGGGCGACATTATTCCTGCCGTCCCCGACAAAGCAGAGCTTCCTTCCTGCGGACGAGCCGAAGCATTCTTCCAGAGTCATAATATCTGCCAGAGCCTGAGTAGGATGGTAGTCGTCGGTAAGCCCATTGTAGACTGGAACCCCGGAATACTGCGCCAGCGTTTCCACGGTGGAATGCTGGAACCCCCGGAACTGTATGGCGCTGAACATTCGGCCAAGCACGCGGGCGGTATCTTCCAGCGACTCTTTTGCTCCCAGTTGGATATCCTGGCTGGACAGAAACACCGGATGCCCTCCTTCTTCGCCGAAGGCGGTCTCGAACGCGCAGCGGGTTCGCGTGGAACGTTTTTCGAAAAGCATGGCAAGGGTTTTTCCGACAAAACGCTGATGCGCCTGCCCCCGGCGGCTTTCAGCCTTGACGGTTTTGGAAAGCTCAAGAAGATGGCGTATGTCGGATGCCTGGAAATCCAGCCAGGTAAGAAGCGATCTGCCCTTTAGTTGTTCGCCGACCATAAAAACTCCTGTCTCGGTATCATAGCCGTTTTTTGCGCTGAGGACAAGCGGGAGAAAACACGGAAATACTCATCTTACCCCCCTCCCATTTTCTCCAATATTAATGTAACCTTATCGTAAACACTATGGTGAAAATGTTGTTTTATGTCCGATTCAGGTCTCAGCTTCGCCGCACAAGGCCGGCTCTTCTTACGGCTCTGGAAGACGCTGTTGCGCAGGCCGTTACTGCCGCAGGGGGGCGCGCGGAGACGCGGCGCAAGATTCTTGCGGCTTCTTTTGACGAAGACCGGATAGGCTTTTGGCTGGACATGGTTATCTTTCTTCAAAGGGCGCATGAGGCGCTGGAAAAAGCTGCAGGGGAGCTTTATGGCTACGTCCTTACGCTGGGGAGAGATGTTCCCGAGGCAGCGGCGCTGAAGATGTGCTGTTTGCCAGGGAGTTCCCATCTGGAAAAGGGCGCGGGGCGCGGCACGGGCATCTGGTGCTCAGAGGAAGTCCGCAAATTTTTGGATTACTACATGGCGTTTGAGCCCGACAGGGCTTTCTGCTCAACCTCTCTGCCGGAAGAAGACGGCGATGGAACCGAATGCGCGTTTTCCGAAGAATACAGGGAGCTGCTGGAATGGCGGCCTTTGGGCGCAGAGGCGCAATATCTGCCCTGCTCTGGCAGCGCGAAAATTCCGGGGGATACGCCTCCGTTGAACGTGCGCTTTGGAGCCGGCGGCAGCGCGCTGATTTGTTTTGCCGATGCCTTTACTCCCCTGATACGCTCATTTTTAGCCGATGCCGTTTCTGCAGAAACGCTGCAAGAACTCGATGCCATGCACGCCATGCTTTTTGGGGAGCGGCTGCGGCGGGAATTGTCTGCCTATGCGGCAAATCAGGTGCGGCGTTTTGCCCATTCCCTTTTTACAGCTTATATCGCCGCAGTTAAATCCCGGGGAGCCCGTGGGGCGCTGATACTGGAAGCTCTGCATTGCGCGGATGCGGCAGCTTTTAAGGTTTTCAAAGAGGTTTATTTTTCTTTGGGCAAGGAAAAGGAGAACCTTCTTTTGGCTGCCGGAAATTCTGCCGACAAAAGCCTTAAAAACTGGAGCAATGCGTTAAACCAGGTCATAATCAATGCGTGCGATGATATTGCTTCGCCTGAAAAAATTAATCATAAGCAGGATATTATCCCGCAGGAAATACTGGAGATAGCGTATAACATTTCCCTTTTGAAGCAGTATTTTCCTGATTATCTTTTCCCTCAGATATTTGAAGAACAGGGACTTGGCAGGGAAATGTATTTTCGGGCATTGGCTATGCTGCTGCCCACAGGAATGTTTGGGGACGGGAATTCAAGGTCAGGAATGGCTGTCTTTGCCTCCAGCGGCGAAAAAGTTCTTTCCGCCCGCAAAGAGAAGATTCGCGGCGCGGTTCGGGAAATAATCCTGACATGGGTTGGCTCTGGCAAACTTCGCCCCTGCTTTAATCTTCTCGGCATACTTTTGGAACTGGGGGGGCGAGCCGATGACGCGCTTATCCTTAGGGCGATTCGCGCCGATGTGCTTAACGGAACCACAGAAGGAATTGTGAAATCCATAAAAAAAGGGCGTTTCAATTCCATTGTCGGGGATTGGAATGCGCCTATCCTGACGTATATCTATAAAACGCTCAAAGCCCTCGCCTGCGAAGAAAAGGATGCCATAGAGCAGGTTTTCCAGGAGCCGGTTCCTCCTATGCCCCTTGAGAATAGCGGGCAACTGTATGGCGGCTATCAGGCGCAAACGCATATCAACCTTGCGGCGTTTTATATTGGAGCGCGCAACAGCGATGCCGCGTCGGAATCTGTGCGGAAGGCGATGTTCCTGAACCGGAATCTGGGAAAGGATGCGGTTTCTGCCCACAGGCTTTTTTCTCTGGTAAACCTTTCCCGCAGGCGCATAGATGACGCGCTGGAATATATTTCCTATGCTTTGGATCAGGCCGAAAATAACGGGCAGGGCGCGGATCTGCCCATTACCTGTTATTTTGCGGCATCGATTAATTTTCTGTACGGGAATTTGTCAAAAGCGCGGCGGCTCGCCCTTAGGGCGGAAGAAATTGCCCTGGCTTATGGGCAGCCGCAATGGGGTATGCGTTCAAGATTCCTTCACGGGAAAATCCTGTTTGAGATTGGCCAGTACGGGGATGCTCTGGAAATATTCGAGTCGCTTGACAATGCTGCCGCCTGCGAAGCTGTTCCAAGCCCGGCAACAATGATCAATACCGTGCGCGCGTGGGTATATCGGACGAGGGTTTTCCTTGACCGCCTTCCCCCAGATAGCAATGCTTTATGGAACGGAGCGAAACCTCCTTCTTTTTTTGATGGGCATCTTTTTGAAATAGAAGCGGCATATTTTTCCGCTGATTACGAAAAAGCAAAAGCTTTGGCCGAGCGCTTTCTCGCGTCCACAGGCGGCGATCAGTCCGGTTCGTATTCTGCGGGATTGTATTACGGAAAACATTTTCTTTTTACCGAACAGCCTGACTGGAGAAGCGGTTTTGCCCAATGCGAAAATATGCTCTTCAGCGCAAAGGCTCAGGAAACAAAGATGGCGTGGATTTATCGCACCATGTCCCAGTGCGCCCTCCGCCCGTCCAAAGAAGCAAGGGCGGGCATACTTGGCGGAATGCAGCGCTTCATGCGGGATGAGCTCCTGTCCGACACCGATCCCAACGATGCGTTTTATTTCTACGCATGGTACTGCATGCTTAAGGATACTGACGCGGCGCAGGTAGATATACACACGGCAGTGAGCATGGCGTACAAACGGCTCCAGCGCCGGGCGGGCAGAATAGACGATATAAAGACAAGCCAGGCATTCCTTGCGCTGTCCCGCTGGAACAGCACCTTAAGGCTCGCGGCAAGGGAGTGCAAGCTTATATAGCTCTTGGCCTTGTTCAATGTGAGGCAATGCGGGCACTAGACAAAACAGTTTTTTCAAGGCAGTATCGGGCGGAGAGTTTGCAAAACTGGTCATTGTCAAAAATTTAAAAATGCTCCAAAAAATGCAATGTCTTTGATATTGGGGAATGCGGATGTGGGCTGCCTGCAGGAGAGAGAGGTGAGTGTAGGGAAGAAAACGATCTTCTTGGTCGACGACGACATAACCAATTTGGCGATAGGCAATGATACGCTGAACAAGTTATACAAAGTATTCACGATGAATTCCGGCGGGCGGCTTCTGAAAATACTCGAAAGCCGGATTCCTGACCTGATACTTCTTGATGTTGAAATGCCGGAAATGGGCGGCTACGAAACCATTAAGTTCCTAAAAGAGCAAAAGGCAACTGCGGATATTCCCGTCATTTTTTTGACTGCGCAGAGCAATGTGGAAAGCGAGCTTAAGGGATTGTCGCTGGGCGCCGTTGATTATGTGGCAAAACCTTTTTCCGCCCCTCTTCTGCTTAAGCGGATTGAAGTACACCTGCTTCTGGAATCACAGAAAAAACTGCTATTGCACTTCAAGAACAACCTCCAGCTTCTTGTGGATCAAAAAACCCAGACAGTCGTGGAGATGAAAAATGCCTTTTTAAGAACGATGGCGGAACTGGTTGAATACCGCGATGGAAGCACCGGAGAGCATATCGGAAGAACAGAATCGTACATGAAAATTTTGATTGAGGCGCTGCAGGGGTATGAGCCATACCAAAAAGAAATATCGTCATGGGACAAAGATCTTGTGCTTCAGTCCGCCCAGCTTCACGATGTCGGAAAAATCGCGATAAAAGATCAGATCCTCCAAAAACAGGGCAGGCTCAGCCATGAAGAATTCGAAGATGTTAAGCGGCATGTAAAATTTGGCGAGCGGGTAATCGACAAGATCAAAAAAAGCACCACAGAACGGGCTTTTCTGGATCAGGCGAAAATTTTAATAGCCACGCATCACGAAAAATGGGATGGCAGCGGCTATCCCCGGGGGCTGAAGGGCGAAGAGATTCCCCTTCAGGGGCGGCTGATGGCAATTGCCGACGTCTATGATGCGCTTACCTCCGACAGGCCGTATAAAAAGGCGAATACCCATACCGATGCGATTGACGCTATTGCCCGCGACAGGGGAAAGCACTTTGATCCTGCCCTTGTGGATATTTTTTTGACCGTTTCAGACAAATTCAGCGAGGCCGTAAAACTCAATGTCCCTGAGCATATTGAACCGCTGGATGAAGAGTGATATAGTGCAAAGATCGAGCAGATAATGGAGAAAATGATGGAAAACGTATTCAAGAAATTTAATGAGCAAAAGAATTTTACGTGGGGGAACCTTGGGAATATCAAGGAAGGCCGCAACAATTTGGGCGAAGAAATGCCGGTATTGGTGTATCGCCTGATGCAGTTCACGCTGGTTGATGTTCTGACCAAGGGGCTTGGCAAGGAAAAAACCGACGAGTATATGCGTGCCGCGGGGCTTCTTGCCGGACTTGAATTCGCCCGCAATGTTCTGGATTTGAGCGTGGATTTGAATTCGTTCATCGCCAGCTTGCAGAAGGCGCTGGAGGAACTGAAAGTCGGGATACTGCGCATAGAATCCATTGGCGAAAAAGTGGAAGAAATTATTCTGACTGTCGCCGAAGATTTAGATTGCTCGGGGCTGCCGATTACCGAAGAAACCGTCTGCAATTATGACGAGGGTTTTATTGCCGGCATACTTGAAGCGTACACAGGCAGGGCATACCATGTGCGCGAAATTGATTGCTGGGCAAGCGGCGATAGGGTATGCCGGTTTAAGTGTACTGTTGCGGCGTAAAGAGCAAGGCGGGCAATGCAGATGTCTGCGCAAAATTCCATAAAGGATAGCGCGCTTTTTAAGCCGGTCGCAGATGCGCTTTTTGAGTATTTGCACGCCATTATTTACAAATCCGCAAGCGCTTCGCTGGATATTGAGTCTTTGCCTGAATCTTTCCATGATTTTGGCAAAGGAATGCAATACTTCAACCACATCATCGGCGAGACAAGAGGTTTAGCCAGGGAGCTTGCCGAGGGCAACCTGAACGGCAAGCTGCCGCTTCCTGGCAACGAAATCGCCGCCCCGCTGAAAACCTTGCACGCTTCGCTCAAGCATCTTACCTGGCAGGCGCAGCAGGTGGCGAGCGGCGATTACTACCAGCGCGTCAACTTTATGGGCGATTTTTCCGTTGCGTTTAACAACATGATCGCCCAGCTCGAACAGCGGCAGAAAATAAGCCACTACGAAAAAACCAAGCTTGAAATGTATGTGCAGTTCATCCTGGAAAATTGCCCTAACCCCATACTGCTGTTCGATGGCAAAGGCAAGCTGGTATACGCAAGCGATTCATTTTTTCAGCATTATAAAATGCTGGAAGCCGACGATGCCTGGGGCAAAAATATTTATGAGCTTTTCGTGCCCGTTGTCTCGGATCAGGCCATACAAGAGATCGAGCAGTTATATGAAAATACGATCATCAAAAAACAGATGTGCGAGACTGAGCAGAAAATTAATTTTGGGGATGCTCAAGTCCTTGGGTATTTCAAGATTCAGAAGACGCCCATGAT
>Ga0123355_10010478_pt1 | contig 14214 bp, 15 predicted proteins | sample TergutEmb28metaG_3_FD_89872 | JGI IMG/M metagenome (GOLD analysis project Ga0123355, IMG submission 89872) | Embiratermes neotenicus P1 segment gut microbial communities from Petit-Saut dam, French Guiana - Emb289 P1 | ecosystem: Host-associated > Arthropoda: Insects > Digestive system > Gut ...
AAAAGACCTATCGTGTGATAGGTTTTTTTGTTGGTTTGTAAATTTGGGGGAATATTCTGAAAATTCGGACAAAGAGGAGACTGCTGGAAACAAATGGTAATATATGGTAATCCGTTAAAAAACAGCAACAAGTGTTATAAAATGCTGTCGTTTGCTTAGACCTATTACAAGAGATGAAAGGAGACTTTACTATGAGTGTAATTCCGATGCCCACTAGAACCTTGGAACGCATACATTATTTGCCGCTCAACTTAATTAGAAAAAATCCCCATCAACCTAGAAAAAGCTTTGACGATCGTGCTTTGTACGAGCTGTCCGAGAGTATAAAGCAATACGGGGTGATACAGCCGATAACTGTACGCAGTGCACAAGGTGGTACATATGAGCTTATAGCGGGTGAACGGAGATTGCGCGCCTCGCATATGGCAGGGATTAACAGGATACCAGCGGTGATTACTAACATGGACGATAAAGATAGCGCAGTCATAGCGGTCATAGAAAATTTGCAAAGAGAAGACTTAAATTTTGTAGAGGAGGCTGAAAGCTTTATAAAGTTGATGAGTGAGTTCGACTTCACTCAGGAAGCACTTGCAAAAAGTATAGGCAAAAGTCAATCCACTATTGCTAATAAAATAAGGATTCTTAAGCTGCCGCGTAATATTCTTAGGGTGCTTCTTGAACATAAGCTGACGGAGAGGCATGGGCGCGCACTTTTGGCACTGCCTAGTGAGAACCTACAAAGTGCGGTACTTGAAAAAATTATAAGTGATAATCTGACAGTAAAGCGCACAGAAATACTCGTAGCAAAGACGCTGGAGACAATGGGTTCTGAAAAGAAGAGCAAAAAGAAGCTGAGGTTTAAAATCAAGGATATAAAAATATTTGTAAACTCACTAAACCAAAGCTTGGACTTTATGGAGCAAGCAGGGTTTAGTACGGAATTCGAAATGGATGAAAAAGTAGGGGGATATGAGTTTCGAATACGACTTAGAGGTATGTAGAGGGAATTGAATTTAATCCGAAACAGTAATGTGAGAGGGCGACTACAAGTTGCCCTCTTGACCAGTCCAAAGAACAGGAACTTTTGTGTAGAATTTGGGCGTGGGGTATGATACAATTATTAGTAAGGTATTTTTGTTTTGTGCGTTGTTTATGATTGTTGTGGGCGGCGATACGAATTTATATTTTCAAACAGTGGGGGTTGTAGGAATAATGAATAAAAAAAGGAAACTCATCATAGTACTCGCAATCGCTGCACTCGTGGCTGTTGCAGTTAGTGCATTATTCCCGATAGTAGATGTCAACGTCATATTTGCGCATCCCTTAGATAATAATGAGCTTGCAACAGTATTCCAAGATACCTCATTTAGAACAATTCAGTATATGTCTGTGGTTGATTGGGGTCAGGGAGGTGGAGGTGGAGCATTTACAAACAATTCGATATTTGGTACACCACTTTACGGTGCAGCACTTGAAGCGGCACTTGAATCCGAACCGCAAGGCACAGGATTTGCTGTTCTCGCAGGGCGAATTTCGTTTATTGATTTGGTAAGAATCGAGAACAGCCCATTTGTTTATGATGTTGTCATATACTCTCCGTACTTTCGACTTCAGCGATTAAATCAGTTTGGTCAACGCAGAATTTTGGCTGGCAGTCAAATACAGTTTTATGAAAATATGCAAAATCGCTGACCACATTTTCGAAGCATCTTTTGTGAGATATTAAGCAAACTGCCGTGTAACCCCTTGCAATATCAACGATTGTAATAACTGAAATTATGAACAGCAACGCCCATGAACAGGGATAGTATTCCATACATCATGGGTTTTTTTGCGCTTTCAAACAAAATACTTTTGGAAAACATTTGATATAGTGAAATCCATTCCAAGCAGTAACAGAAAAGCCACGCAAGCAAAAGCAGTTTTATGAAACCCATCGGCGGGAGGTTATGCTCTACGAACACGCAAGACGCTATTTCAAGGAGCGCAGAATCGAGCCACCACAAATCGCGCCGAAGAAGTGGCGGGAAGCACTCAAACAGATCCCAGCACAGCGAGAGCCGTTTTACCACAAGTACAATTTGATAAAACAGAAAATGAAACAGACCGATAAAGTCCGCCACGGTATTGAAAACGTCCTACGTCATGAGAGGGCGAGGATAAGGGCATAACACCACACACGGTTATGCTTTAAAGATATTTAAAAGTCCATCCGTTATCTACATAGACAAATCCAAGTCCAAACCAAGAAACAAACGACAACTTAAAGACGCTAGAAGACGCTCCACTAATATTTTGCTTTAATATGGTAAACTGCTGCATTGCTCATATCAACACTAGCGAACATTTTTAATGGAAATTTTTTCATCTAATAAATTCATTTTACAAAACTAAGAATATAGTCAAACTGTCAGATCTAAACTGTGCAAGAGGAGGCTGAGCGTGACTCGAATATTGTTTGCAAACAATGCTAACCGTTTGTCTATTGACAAATTTATGCGAGGAATATATAGTGTTTTGGAGCAAGATGTTTCTGCGCTTAGCATTGGAGGACTCTTGGATAGGGACTTAAAACACAAGATTCACATTTTGGTCTTAAACAAAGAGAGCGCGGATTTTGATTTGCAAAAAGCGCTAGAGGCGGTAGCTACGGACGGTGTTATAGTTATGAACTCCGATGAGAAATCTTATGCGGGGATCAAGCTGACAAAGCCGATGCGGCTCATAACGTATGGATATAACTCAAAGTCAACCATAACAGCCTCATCTGTTGTTGTGCATGAAAATATCTCAGTTCAATGCTGCATCCAAAGGCAGTTTGCGACTTTAAGCGGTGCAACCTTAGAGCCGCAGGAGTTTTTGGTAAAAACAAATTATATGGAACTTAAAGAAGACGATATTTTGGCGGTAGTTACTGTTGCGCTTCTTTGTGGGGTTCGTGTTGATGAAATATCGTCTGCCAAGTTATGACCTAAAGAAGTTCCGTTTTTTAACTGCTAAAGTAGCAAGTTCGGTTTTGCCGAACTATAGTTAATCGCAACTATAAAAAACAGCATAAACCGTAAGACATTGGAATATTAATTTAATTAGAATGCTATTATTGTTGCACCAATTAAATTTAGCCAAATCTTTTGACAAAGTTAAACGAGTGCAACAATATTCCAATGAAAGGAGTTTGCTAGATGCTTAATGATAATCCGCAAGACACAAATAACATTGAAATAAGAGGCATTATTTCTTCAGACTTTAGCTTTAGCCATGAGGTTTATGGTGAGGGGTTCTATAATTTTATAGTTGGCGCGTCAAGGCTTTCTGAATCGGTAGATCTTTTGCCCGTTACAGTATCTGAGAGATTGATCTCTTCTATGAACCTTGCACAGGGAGACTTAGTTGATATTAGGGGACAAGTGCGATCATATAACAATTATATCCAAGAGGAGCGCAGGAATAGGTTGCTAATTACTATTTTTGCGCGTGAGATTGAGCAAATAGAAGCAGACACGGCTAACCCTAAAAACCCAAATAATGTCTATTTGGATGGCTTTATATGTAAAAAACCTGTCTTCCGCGAGACGCCTTTTGGGCGCGAGATAGCAGACATTCTTTTGGCTGTGAACCGTTCATATAATAAAAGTGACTATATCCCTTGTATCTGCTGGGGCAGGAATGCAAAATTTGCATCGACTTTGAACATATCGGACAATGTACGTATCGGAGGACGACTTCAATCAAGAGTGTATCAAAAAAAATATGACGACGGCAGCGTTGTAGAAAAAAGTGCTTATGAGATATCCATTTCTAAAATCGAGCTGATTAAGGATGAGTAAGGTATAACTCTATATTACAAAAAGGGGGGCGGCAGATTGCCGCCCTCTACAAGTGTTGACGGACCTTATAGACTCAAGGTTTTGCATATATAGTCGTTAAACTTGAAAAAGGACCTATAAAACTTGTTAATTTTCCGTCATATATCGTTGAGCCTTTACCGCTCGTACCACAATGGGTACTGCGGAAAAGGCTCTTCTAACCTGACAAAAAAATTATCTGTGTTTTCTCGGGTTCTTTTTTAAGCTTAACGACTATTCTTTGTAAGGTTGGCAATCTGCCGTCCGCCGTTGCCGTAAAAAAACCTTAAGGTTACTCAAACTATAAAATGTGTTAAAATTCGACATAGAGGAACAATATAGACACACACTGAAAGGAACTCATAAAAATGGAACAACAAAGAACAAGAGGCTCAGGACTTGTAAGGTCTAAGAACAAGAGGCGCTTCTTAGCGTTAAAAATAATATTGCTCATAATGTTTTTGAGTGCTTTAGGTGTAGGCACTTTTTTGATAAAAACTTTTATGCCTGCGACATATTCACATGATTATTTTGACTTTCACGAGCTTGCGGCAGGAGAGATAAGCATGGTGGACGGTGATCAAATAGTGTCCATTCCCAAAGCTCCTATTGTGCATGAAGGCGAGATTTATTTTCCTGTTGAGTTTGTGGAACAGACTATTGACGAGTGGATATTTTGGGATGGCTATACAAAACGGCTTACGATAACCAATCCGTATTTTGTAATTAAGGTAGATGCGGGGGAGCGTGGCTACTTAGTGAATGGGCGTGAGGCTGTGCTTGAACGCGCTGTGATCTATCAGGATGGCACGGCGTTTATTCCTGTGTCCTTGCTTGAGTATCAGTATAATGTTAAGATAAATTATAGTGAAGACGAGGATGGTTTTCCGCGGATAGTATGGGTGGATAATTTGGCTGAAGAACAGAGTATCGCTTATACTACTCAAAATACAGCCTTACGCTTTGAGCCGCATAGATGGAGTCCTGTTATTGAAAATTTGGATTTGGGTAGCAGAGTGCATATATTTGCACCAGAAGATGAAAGTGCGCCTCCAAACCGTTTACGTTCAAGATCAATGACTTATACAGAGCGTGTATTTAATAGATTAAATTTGATTGATGACTCGTTTAGACGTGTGCGCAGTGAGGACGGACTTGTTGGCTACATTCTTTTTGATGCGATGAGTGAGATTCAAGTGTTAGAGGGGATAGAGCGCGAGCTAGTGCGTCCTGAATACTTTGTAGAGCCTAGAGAGATAGACGGCAGAGTAGTTATGGTGTGGGACATGATGGAGTTTCAGTTCCAAAATAACCCGGAGACAAAAATGCTGCATTATTCGCTAGATGTAATCAGTCCGCAGTGGTTTAGGTTTGACCGAGAGACTTATTCGGGTGAGATGTTATCTATAGCGTGTCATGACTATATGGTGTGGGCGCACGAGCGTGGGCTGCATATTTGGCCAAAGATATTTGACAATGAAGACCCTCATGTTACAAATCTGATTCTTGCAGACCAAGTACGCCGTGAATGGGTTATTGAACAGATACTGGATTTTATCGACGAGTACAATCTGGACGGGATAAATATTGACTTTGAGCGCATCTGGGCAGATGATATAAGGTATTTCCATCAGTTTTTGCGAGAGCTTTGGCCGCCTATGCGTGAGCGCGGGGCAGTGCTTTCTGCGGCGGTGTTTGTACCTTCACCTTGGAGCTTCTTCTTTGACAGGGGGGCGATTGCCCAGACGGTAGATTTTGTGGCTGTTATGGCGTATGATGAGCATACGATACGTTCATATGATCCTGGACCTAACGCATCTATTGGTTTTGTAACGGATGCTGTTTACAATATGGTGTTTAATCCGCCGCCAGGGCAGCTTCCTGTTCCTGCGCATCAGTTGATACTTTGTGTGCCTTTCTACACACGTGTGTGGATAGAAACACTCGATGAGGACGGGAACAGGATAGAAACATACGACGCCAACGGCAATCTAATAAGATTCCGTGTTAGAAGCCTAGGCATGAACTATGCAAGGAGAACTTTCGAACAAAACGGCGCAGTATTCGAGTGGCAAGAAGACATCGGGAAATATTATGCCGAGTTTGAGATATATCGCGATGGAGTTTTGAATAGATACAGTACATGGCTTGAGTGCGATAGGTCAATGGCTAAGAAGGTTGAGCTTGTGAACAGATATGACTTAGCGGGAGTAGCAGCCTGGGTCTGGGGGCTTGAGAAGGCTGAGATTTGGGAATTGTTTTATCTAGAATTGAAATAGATTATATTAGAGAAGAGCAATCGGCGACATTGGCGATAGATAACGGTCAACTCCTTTGCGGTTGATTTTGTCGGCAACTTAACTATACCACTTTGAGCTGAACGTTTCTATATTTTGGGGTGATGTAACTATTTTACTATATGTAAGTCGAAACTCGCTTGCCTAGCGGGCTTGGAGAGTTTTGCTCATAGCGGGATGATATAAAAAGGGGGTTAAAATCAGCTGATTTTAACCCCTCAGAGTGAAGACAAAGCTTTCACTCTGTTCGAAAAAATGGCAATGCCATTTTTTCGAGGTGCTTAGTGTACGAATTCGCTTGCAAGGCTTTGCTTCGCAATTCCTTGCGAGCAGCGAATTTCCCTCAGCTGGGCATAGCCCAGCTTGCGGATTTTATTCAGGAAACCAAAGGTTTCCTGAACCCTTCCTTGCCATGCAAATGGGTTTGTCTACAGTCTCGGGGGTTAAAATCAGCTGATTTTAACCCCTAGCTTTACTTGTATATAGCATTATTGTTGCTGTGCTCCTGGCGTAATAATCCTTGGATTATTAAACGCGATGCGATTTATAGTATGGTTATTCTTCGCTTGTTGCAAAGAGTTTTCCATTTCTGCTATTTGAATTCTTAGTCTGTCTACTTCTATCTGAGTAATTCTACCCAGCTCAAGAGAGCTTTCTGAAATATCAAGTTGACGAACAAGCTGGGCAAGTTCTATCTCTGTAGCTCTGATGCTGATTTCTGCATTGCGCAAAGTATTATACAAATTTATAACATTTTGACTAACTCTTTGTCTTGTATCAGCAGCAATTCTAAGCTGTTGACTTTGCTGCGCTCTCCACTCATCATAAGTGATAGTGCCTCGACCTGTAGCCACTATGCCTGTCGTAGGATCGTGAGGCGTTATATAATAATCGGCTCTGTGACCATACTCACGCGCGCGACCTTCTGCTCTTGCGATTTCAATACTTTCATCTACAAAACGTTGAACATGAGCATTTATATTTCTCACATCAATTGGTTCAAAGGTAAGCTCAAGCACAAGTGTATAATGTTGGTCTAAGTTTTGAGTACTTACGCCCATATGTCTGTTTAAATCTCTAAAGCTACGATTGATGCTGCTTTGCAAATTCTCAATATTTGTTTCAACTCTGGTTATGGCAAGGGCTGCAGTTTGAACATCAAGGTCACTTGCCATGCCTAGTGAAAGTCTAAGTTCAGCAATTGCAAGTTCACGATTTGCCATATCAAGATTGGTGCGTGCAATCTCTAAATCAGCTTGCAAATTTAAAATAATGTTGAATGTACTTGTGATTTGGTACTCTACGTTCTCTCTTTGAATTTGAGCATCGCGAATATTTAGAGACCTTCCAAGCTCGGCATTCATGAGATCAATATTTGCTTGTGTAATTTGTGCATCGGTTGAAGCGTTAAACATATCTTCTCTAGCACGACGCACATTTTCATCGTGCATAACTTCAGAGCCTTCTAGGTTTGCTATGTTTGCATTATTTCTAATAGCTCTTCTTGCCGCCTCTTCAACTGTCAAGCCTTCAGCCACAACAGGAGGCGCAACTGGTGGAGTTGCGACTGGCGGAGTAATTTGTGCCGCAGTCTGTGGTGGAACTTCCGAAGGCGGAATTGGTGTAAAGCTTGCAGGAGGAGCAGGAGGAGCGGGTGGTGCAGTCTGCGGTGGCACTTCTGCAGGTGGCATAACAGGTGGAGCTTCCGCAGGGGGCGCAGGAGGAGCTATGGGAGTCTGTGGTGGAACGGCAGGAGCAGGAAGCTGACCTGTGCGCTCCAAGTGCTGTAATATCGCAATATCTAAATCTAAATCTCCCCAATCTGTCGCAGAGATTGTGACAGGTACGGCAAATGATGCGCCAACTACAATAGAGGTCGCTAAAGTAAACGCCAACGCTTTGTTCAAAATTTTCATATCATACACCTCTTAAATTATTAATTTATTAATCTGTTAAAAGCTTGTGTCATCTTCGACTTGGTCATCTTTGGATGTGTCTATATTTTGATTATTAATTATTTTTAGCTTTTCAATCCGATTTTTATCAACATGCTCAACTATAAATTCAAGGTTGTCTTCGGTAATAGACTCGCCATCTTCTGGAATTTGACCCAAAAGACCTACGACATAACCGCCAATAGTCTCAAAATCCTCAGATTCTAGCACTACGCCTATAGCCTCGCTGACATCTTCTAAAAGAGTTTGCCCGAGCACCAAGTACTCCCCGTCTGTGATTACTGTTATCTCTTCTTCCAAAGGATCGTCATACTCGTCGCCTATGTGACCCATGATCTCTTCTACAATATCGTTTCTCGTAAGAATACCTGATGTGCCGCCGTATTCGTCTAAAACTACAGCAAGTGAATAACGTTGCTCTCTCATTACAGCCAAAAGTTCAACGGTCGGCTTGGACTCGTATGTAAAATAAGGCTCGCGCAGGAGTGCGTTTATATCAAAGCTATTTTTATCGCATAGGATAAAATCTCTGAAGTTTAGTATACCCTTGATATTGTCAATCGATTCCTCATAGACAGGCATACGGCTGTAGCCCTCGTCTTTAAATATCTGATAGACTTCATCATAATCTGCATCAATTTTAATTGCGTATATGTCGGTACGTGGAATCATTATATCTTGTGCACTTGTGTTACCGAATTCAAACACATTGTCTATCATTGTCTTGCCCTCTTGCTCAATAACACCTACTTCGTGGCTTACCTCAACAAGAGATTTAAGCTCAGACTCTGTAATAGATGGGGCAAAATTATCGCCGCCACCCAAGAACTTTACAACTTTACGAGTGATAAATGTGACTATAGGGATAAGCGGACTATAGATGATGATGGAAAGCCTTACAAAAGGTGCAAGTCCAAGTGCGAGTCCTTCCGATTTTCTAACTGCCAATGATTTTGGCGTAATGTCACCAAAAACTAGGGTTACAAATGTCATAATGATAGCAGCAACTGCAATTCCCGCTTCGCCAAAATGGTGTTGAGCGATAAGTGCTGCCATACTCGTTGCGATAATGTAAAAAAGATTCGCGCCGATTAACATTGCTGTTAGAAACTTGTCAGGGTCTCCTTTAATTTTGGCTACAGTGTCAGCACCTTTTGTCCCTGCGTCTTGCATACTTCTAACACGAAGGCTGCTAAGTGCGACATAAGCTGACTCTGCCATGGTATACAATGAAGATATCAGAAAGCATAATACCAACAGAAAAATTTGCAGGTAACTGCCATCCTCCATAAAATTCACTCCTTAGATTTTTGATGGAACATAAACATATAGATAAATACTATATCACAGAATACGGATGTTGGCAATAGTTACATCGGTAAATGCCCGAATTTGCTAGATTAAACACATTTTTCATATCGACTTCGGATATGGTAATGCATCTTGGATTTTTACACTTTATTACTCCTTTGAGTTTTTCAGGGAGCTTGAGTGCCTTTTTTTCTGTGACTTGACCGTTTTTTATAATACTTACGGTAGCGTCTGGGTCAATGAAGCCTAACACGTCATAGTCTACATTAATATTTCCATCGATTTTTATTATATCCTTTTTACCATGTTTTTTGCTTTTTACGTTTTTTATAATTGCTATAGGCGTTTCAAAGCTGTCTAAGCTTAGCAGCCTATATATTTCCATGCCTTTTCCGGCGGCGATGTGATCTATAACGATTCCATTTTCAAGTTTTGTTACGCTTATCATAGAATTCATTTTACGCTACCTCCAAAAGTTTCATGATAAGTGCCATCCTTATGATTTTACCAAAGCCCGCTTGGTGGAAGTATACCGCACGTGGGTCTGTGTCTATTTCTTGACTGATTTCATTGACTCTCGGCAGTGGGTGCATGATAATCAGGTCACTTTTTGCTAAAGATAATTTTTGTTTGTCTAGGATATAGTGGTCTTTTAAGCGGATGTATTCTTCTTCGTTAAAGAACCTTTCGCGCTGCACACGAGTCATGTATAGAATATCCATATCAGAGATTGTGTCGTCAAGGTTAGTTGTTTGGCTGAATTTGACATTGTTTTTCTCAAGAGTTTCTAGAATATAGTCAGGAACACGGAGTTCGTTTGGCGAAACGAATATGAATTCGTTGCCCGAATAATTTTTAAGTGAATCGACTAGAGAATGCACAGTACGACCAAACTTCAAATCGCCACAAATGCCGACTTTAAGCCCTGAGACGCCGCCTTTATACTTATGTATCGTTAATAGGTCGGTAAGCGTTTGCGTTGGATGCAGATGACCGCCGTCACCTGCGTTTATCACAGGGATGCTTGAAAATTCAGCGGCGCGTAGCGCAGAGCCTTCCTTTGGATGGCGCATGACCGCAATATCAGCGTAGAGGCTAACTGTGCGGATAGTGTCTGCGATGGACTCACCTTTTGTAGCAGAGCTTTGGGCAGAGTCTGAAAAGCCCAAGTATGTGCCACCCAAATCTAGCATGGCAGCTTCAAAGGATAGGCGCGTTCTTGTGCTTGGTTCGAAGAAGAGGCTTGCTAGTTTTTTGTGTTTGCATTTTTCTCGGTAGTTGTTGGGGTTATTTATTATGTCGTAGCTTGTCTTGATTAACTCGTCTACTTCGCTTAGAGTTAGGTCATCGATGCTTATTAGGTGTCTCATTATTTATCCCTCTCTCTCAAAATCCCAGAAAGCTCTGCCATAAAGGTCTCAATATCCTTAAACTGCTTATATACAGAGGCGAAGCGCACATAGGCTACTTCGTCTATTTCTTTCAGCTTGTCCATAATCACTGCTCCAATTTTGACGCTTTCTATCTCGCGACTTAGAGACGCCATGACCTCGCGCTCTGCCGCTGCTGCTATCGCTTCTACTTGGTCTATGGAGACTGGGCGTTTGTGGCAGCTCTTCATTATGCCGTTTATTAATTTGGCACGGTCAAAGGGTTCTCGCTCGCCGCTTTTTTTAATAACGGAATAGGCTATTGTGTCTATTCGCTCATATGTTGTAAAGCGTCCGTCGCATGCTTCGCAAAGCCTACGCCTACGCGTTGCTGAGCCTTCATCCATCTGTCTTGAATCTAATACTTTTGAGTCTATGTAGCCGCAATGTGGGCATTTCACTTTTGTATCCTCCAATAAACTATAGTTCTACCAATATATCGTCAGGATCGGCATCGACTAAAATCAAGTCCTCGCCTATTTGGTCAATGTCGCTCCATTTAATGCGAAGCTCTTCTTCATGCCCAAAAATCCCAAACATTTTACCAGAGCCCGGTATAATTATCGCTTCAATCCGCCCGGTTTTTATGTCAAATTCGATATCCGCGACAAAGCCTAATCGGCTGCCATCAGCCATGTTGATGACTTCCTTTTGTTTTAAGTCGTATAAGCGCACCATATTATAGAACTCCTTTTTTGTTTCAATATATGCGCGTGATATCTTGTGTAATGCTATTTTGTGCTGATTTCATAAAATCCGATTTTTGCATCTTTAGCCACTTTAATTTGTGCCAAATCAGCTATTTTTGGCTCTCGTTCCAAAACCCTCACAATGTCCTCATGTGCATCAACTCTTATTTTACCACAAAAATCACCAGAATAAATCTTAATAATTTCTTTATATGCCCTATCTGCAAAAAATGTGGAGCTTAGTATAGATCCTGTACCAAAGCAAGTAGGGCAGGTGCTGGTTAGGGTGCTTTTCAGAGAGGCGCGTCTATACCTTCTGGTCAGCGTGACCGTGTTAAGAGTACTCCACTCAACTACTTTAGCGGGAGTGGGGTCTTTTAACAAGGCGGACTCAAAGGCATTTGTTAGTTCATCTAAGCCATCATGAGTCGTAGCAAAATTACCCACAAAGTCAACAATAATAGTACCACTTATATTCTTCAAACGAATTTGTGAGGCGATTTCTTTAGCCGCCTCGATATTTATTAGACTTGCGACAGTTATCGGGTCGTTTTTGCCATCGTATTTTCCCGTATTTACATCGATGTAGGTGCATGTATTGGTTTCTTCTATCAAAATGTATGCGCCGCTTTTTAGCCATACTTTTTGGCGTAGGGCGCGAGATATGTGCTGGCCTAGGTCAGGGATAGCGCGGGAAAATGACACGTCGGTGACATTGGCATAAGCGTTTGCAATTTCGCGAATATGCGCAAGCTCATATTTGTCGTTAGTGATTATTTGTGTAGCCCCTGCGTCTAAGAGGTCATAGAGTGCGCGGGCATATATTTTATCGCTGCCGTAGAGCATCGTTGGCATGGGTGCGGTTTTGGCTTTTTCTATGACTGAAAGAGCCTCTTTATGAAGATGGTCGAGTTCTTCTTTTATCTGTTCGAGCGTTGCGTTTGCAGCTTCTGTGCGTACTATTATGCCAAAATCTTTTGGACAATGCGTTTTGCAAAAGTTTTTTAGAGTTTCTCGCATGGGCGTAGAGGTTATTTTGTTGGAGATATTTACGTGTGAGTCATTGTTAGGACTTTTTGTAAATACCAAAAGTCTGCCTGAAAAGCTAAGCGTGGAACTTAACATAGGCCCTTTATCGCTTAGCGCGTCTCTTATAACTTGGACAAGGACTCTTTGATTGTTAGAGACATTACCAAGACCGTATTGCCTATGGTCATCAAGCTGCAAGAACCCGTTTTTGTCCTCGCCGATAGAGACAAAGGCAAAACGGTTTTTTGAAACGTCCATAACCTTTGCGGTGTAGATGTTGCCAACTTGGGTTTTTGCGCTTAAAGGGAGGGCTATGAGTTCAGCGGGAAAGCCGTTTTCTATAAGTCCACACTTGACGAGGAGGGGTGAAAAGTCTAGTATTATTTGCTTCATATAGAGTCGCCTTTACTCTTCCTATCCACGCGAATTATCAAAACAATAAATAAAAGACACAGTGGGATACTAAGGAAAAACCCAGCAACAAAAGAGCCTATCCAGCAAGCGAAGAAGCCGCCTATTGCCAGTTTTTTTTGATTTTTTATAAATCCTATGGTCAACGGGAACGCACCGAGTAATGCGCCCATAAGCAATGAACCGAAAACTTGTGCTATAATAAAAGCTTGATGGTCGTAAGCAAGATAGTCCATAATTTTCACTCCTTTTTTATCAAACTTTATATGGCAGCTTCTAGCTTATTTGACTATAAAAGCTATAAAAGCGGCTTAGTGCCTTCTATGTCTGCATACATCTCTTCCCTGATATATGTCAGTCTATTTTCAGGATAATCAACCTCAGCAAAAGAAAACAAAGCCTTCACAACAGAATCAGCACGTAAAGAACGCTCAGGACCTGCGCTTAAGCGCATATGGATTTTTTCGACAAACTCGTCTGTCGCGTCTGTGCTAAAGTCGAGTATATCGGGCGTTATATCAACGGCGGTCAGGCTTTTCTTTGTTTTTTTATTGATAACTATTTCTTTTTGTGCAATGAAATCTTTTGCAGTGGAGTCTAGTATTTTAAACTCACTCGGCAAAACGACCGTGTAGTCGCAAGCGGATATGATGCTTGCTGAACTCTTTGAGTCGCTTGGCATATGTGCAGCTGTGGTGATTTTTATGCCGTCAGGCATTGCGGCATTTAGGGATTCAACTATTTCTTTGCACTCAAGGGGTACAGTTAGCGATAAGTCCAAGTATTCAGCATTGCTGTGATAGCCTAGACTTAGTGGCAGCGCGAAGCTTAGAAGCTGGTGCGGATTAAAGCCCTCGGAGTAAGCGATAGGGATGCTTGCACGCTTTATAGCCATGTTAAATAAGCTCATGAGGTCTAAATGACCTATAAAGCGGACATTTCCTGTTTTTATGAATTTTATGCGGTATTTTAGTTTTTGACTTTGGGGCATTTTGGTATCCTTTCTAGGGTGTGTTGCAATCATTTTGTAGGGGCGACCCTTGCGGTCGCCCGAACCTCGCGGGCTGAGCAAGCGCAGCCCCTACATTCGCGCTATGGGAAACTTGTAGGATATTAATAACGCTTACTAATGCTTATTCGCTACGCAGATTTCTTTTTAAATAAACCTTGTCTTTTAACTGGATTCCAGCTTCAAATATTGGTATATCATATTGTTCAAGCATGTAGTTTTCTATTCGATGAGAGAA
>Ga0123355_10010480_pt1 | contig 14212 bp, 5 predicted proteins | sample TergutEmb28metaG_3_FD_89872 | JGI IMG/M metagenome (GOLD analysis project Ga0123355, IMG submission 89872) | Embiratermes neotenicus P1 segment gut microbial communities from Petit-Saut dam, French Guiana - Emb289 P1 | ecosystem: Host-associated > Arthropoda: Insects > Digestive system > Gut ...
AGAGATTTGGAATTCGTTGTGTACAACTTGGTTAATTATCCATTTCATATGACAGTGGATTATCATGTAGCCTGAAACAGTGCACATTTATAAGTGTAGTTCTGAGCACTGTAAGTGGCAATTAACAACTTTGCTATAAAAGGGGTTTATTATAGTCAATGTTACTTGAGGGACATGCAAATACATTTGTTTGTCTAACATCCAATTGCTACAAAATACCCTGTGTTAGGGTTTGTCTACCCTCCCAGATTTAAAGAAACAGTTAAATGCCTGAGGGATAGTGTGTTGAACTAAAGGCTGGAAATTATGTGCAGAAGAAACCACTTACAACATTCCTTAGTGTTTGGAAAGTGAAGAATTATAGTACGAAATATTATGTGAGGAAATACAAGTATTTTATGTACTCATTTCCAAGTATTTTTGGTATATGATTGCCTGCTTGCAGTACTGATTTTTTTAAGCTTACTGTTCTATAAATTAATGTTTTCTGAATTTAAGTTTTTCCCACTGCAGAATTTTGCATTTGACAAGGATCTTAAAAAATTCATCTGGAGAAAGGGTCTGAATTCAGGAGACATAAAGTGTAATATGGTATATTTCATTCTCATCTTCTGTCTAGTTTGATGCCAATTAACATATTATATTATTCAGGACAAAGTTTTCACATATGTGGGATGCAAGTATCATATATTAGAGATTAGAACAATTCTTATACAATAACCATTCAAGAACAAAATCCTAATATATACACATAAATATATATAATTATAAAATAGTAGAATTACTGAATGTTGCATTCTAATGTAACATCAAAGGGATGTGAATGCACTTAACCCTTACTTCATTGAAGTTCACTAGGAAATATGTCTCTTTTTTGTTTATTTATTCATTTATATGGAAGCAGTGTGAATAAAAAATACACAGCCAAAATGACATTGGCAAATCTGAACTGCAATACAAGAAAGAATGTTACATGAAGATAGGTATTCTGATGGGTAGTTTCAGAGTTAATGGCCGTGCTCAAACTGTCCAGCTCGAGCTTAAATGCAGTCAATCTGCAACTCACTTCAGTCCATTTTTGACTTTCATAGTGCCCCTGCAACTCACTTCAGTCCATTTGTGACTTTTGTAGAGACAGCACAGCAAAGCAGCAGGCAGTCTGTGTGTAGCTGACTAACTTGAGTTTCTTTTTTCCATTTGAAGTGTTAAATGGATAAAATTGTTCAGTACACTGATCTCTCAATGAGAAGGGAAGATCTTCGATATGATTTTGCAAATCCAGTGACCAGCACAAGTTGAATAGGGACACATGAGGAAAGTTCACAAAATAATGTGTGTCTAGTCCTGCAAACAGCTCCTTTGTCCCAACTATATACAAGTGCAAGGATTTCAGCTAACTGATTACCTCCCAAGAACTTTTGAAAGTGGTTTCTTAGAACATGTGGTAACAAACCTGTGGCAGGACTTTCAAGAGTTGGAAGAATCAGTTTCCAGTACCTGGCATGTATGGGCAGAAGAAAAGCCACATGGAACCAGACATCAGTGACAGTTTTTCCTAAATGTGTGGGCAGACACTGCAGGAGACAGATTTCTGGGACCGTACTTCATTCCACCATGTCTGACTGGGGCTGTTTGCCACAATTTGCTACAACAATCTTTCAACAGGCATAGCAAGATATTGACCTACAGTCTTAGGACTCATTTAAGGTTTATGCATCAAGGTGCTCTGCCACATTTTCTTCATGCAGTTTATACATTCTCAACAACATATTTCCAGAACAATGGACAGGAAAAGGTGGACCAATAGCATAGTCTACTTTATTCCTGTCATTTAAATCCCTAAGAATTTTAACAGTATATCTAAATATTATTGTTTGTGGTACAGAAGTCACTGAGTTCCAGAAGTTGCAACAGTGAATACACAGTGGTTTTGAGAAGATACATACAACACCAGAGATTTTGTAACAAGCAAGATAATCAATGTTTGAACACACAATGTCTTGCAGTGAAGCTTAATGCAGACACTTCAAAGTCTTCAGGAGAATGTAACTCAGAAAACATATTTAAGATGACCTGTGTTTATAAATTACTTTTTTTTTTATTGTATTCTGATCTTGATTCGCCTTCTGTAGATATGGCCATATATATTTTTGTGCACCTATTGTACTGTATTTTATGACAGTGGCTAAATGTGTATTTTAATTGCCAAAGAAATGGTAGGAGAGATATATGTTCTGTGACATTATTTAGCAGCAAAGTTATTTTGAGCATGTGATCTGATTTTCTAAGTAATCTAGGTTTTAATTTGTAAAACAGGTAGGATCAAGAACTACAAGGACCACACTTAATTGAAGTTCAGAGGAGATGTACAACTGAAAGTGAAATGGAGCTATTGTCCTACCAGTCCTTGAAGATAAAGAATTGTGAGGTAGGTACAGAGAAGCAACAAGACATTACATTAAAAAGCAGTCTGTGTGGTAGCGACAGAGCTTCCAACTAAAAATTGACCTGTACTCAAACTGGGATTCCTCAGTTGTACAAAGTTTCTATAGGACCTCCGCAACAGTGTGTGAACCTGTAAACAAAAATCATAATAGTAAGATACACATTACAACAAGAATAGCAGGCTGTGTTTTTGTTTGGGCTTACATAAATTCCATATGCATTATTTGTGATTTTGTGTGTATCACTGACCTAGCACAGTTTGTGCAGTGTTATGTACTGACTCCTTGTTTTCAGAAATGTGATACAATTCTAACTGACTTTCCTGTACACCCTGTGCCCACTATAAATGATAAACACATTTGACCAGCTGTTTTGCACAGACCACTAATATATGGAGGTACTGTAGGGTTGCATTTTATTGGCAACTACATTACCGCACATATATAACAATATTTATTAATGTCAAGAGTTAGTTGTACAGTCTGGAGACGACTTAGTGGTCGTGATGTAGTTCTGGTCTGCAGCAAGGCGTGTAGTGTGAAGACCTCCTGCCAGATGGGAAGTGACTGGTCCGCTTGGTCCATGTCTCTGCAGGGCGATGTCATGGAGGAGTGTCCGGTCACCCGCGGGTGATGGTATACCGCTTGATGCGCGGCTGGGTTTGACCAAAGGGCAATGGTGAACCTCAGCAGCTAGTGGCCGGTGTTGTTGCTGGCCGAGGGCTGCTTGCTGTATGCCCAGATGAGTGGTGGTGTGCCTGGTCCACAAGGCACCGTGGCCAGGCAGTCGGGCGTCGTGTCTCCTGTCTTGATGTAGTCTTGCTGAGCTTCCTTCTCAATGTGTTGTGGACAGTTACTACTTTCCGAATGAATAAATCTCGTTGCCAAGCCAGCCAAGCCAAAGTTTTAACTGGGGGGGGGAGGGGGGAGAGACTTGCGCGAAGCGCAAGTCGACGTCCCCCTGTCTGTTAACCATTCCGACGTTTGACCGCATTGCTAGGCTCAGTAACAGACACCTAAATGCTAACAGGGGAATATGGTTGCGCTAACGATTTTGACGTCAGGCTGAGGGCCTTGACTGATTGTGCCAAAGACTAGGGCCTAGGTTGCCCTGGACTAAGAATGGGAGGGATAAGCTTTGGTTGGTTGGCTGTCTGGGTTTGCAGCCCAGACTGGCTCTGTCGCATACTGGAGTTATGCGACGTTTGTCAGGCGCTTAGGCGAAGCCTCCGCGCCTGGGGGAGGGGAGTGCGGGCCGTCCCACGACTTTGCATCGTACACCCTGGCATATGCCTTACAACTGAGGAAAATCACGGAAAACCTCACTCAGGGTAACAGAATGGTGCTCGGCTGTTCAGCGCCGAACGCGATTCGTTTTGTCGACTTGGCCATCGCGGGCGATGGCCTCGACTGGCCTGCTGGACAGGGGAGATCAATCCCCCTTGAGCTACCCCAGCCCGCATGCCTCGACGAGATGACATGGCCGTCTGGAAGGACGCTTCGAACTCCGATCCCTGAGGTACGATGAGATTGCATGGACTATGTAAGAAGGGAAGTTGAGGAGCGTTAGCTTGTAGAGGAGATCATCGATCCAGAAGGTATCGAAGGCTTTGGCCACGTCGAGGAAAACTGCGCCGGTGAGCCTCTTTTCGCCGAAATTCCTAGTTATTCTTTCAACGAAACGGGCCAGCTGCAACGACATGCTACGTCTTGGTCTGAACCCAAATTGTTCGTCTCGCATAGTCCGCGTTCGTTTACTACATGTAAGATCCTAGCTAGTAGGATATTTTCAAATAATTTACCAATCGTGTCTAAGAGACTACTGGGCCGATAGGAAGAGGAAAGTGCTGGATCCTTCCCTGCTTTAAGGATAGAGATCACTCGAATGTGCTTCCACGTTTGGGGAAGGTGATGGATGCAACGAATGTCGTGCCGTGCCGTGCCGTGCCGTGCCGTGCCGTGCCGTGCCGAGCCGAGCCGAGCCGAGCCGAGCCGAGCCAAGCGAAGCGAAGCCAAGCCAAGCGAAGCGAAGCGAAGCCAAGCGAAGCCAAGCGAAGCCAAGCCAAAGTGTTAACTGGGGGCGGTTCGCGCAAGTCGACGTCCCCCTCTCTGTTAGCCATTCCTGCGTTTGACCGCATAGCTGGGCTCAGTAACAGACACCTAAACTCTAAGAGGGGATTATGCTTACGCTAACGATTTATGAATCTCGTTGGCCAGAATAGGCTCCTTTTATTCCGGTCGCCTGCTGTCCAGTCTGCTCTGCCATTGGCTGGTTGGCAGAGCTAGTAGGCGTGGCTTCCTGAAGGTAGTTTGGCTTGCAGTGGGCCTTTTTCTTTGTTCGTGGAGGTAGACAGAGAAGGAGGGAGTGAGAGAGTGGTTTGCTGTGGTGGTTAAGCTGCTGTTGTCTTGATCGGTATGTTGATGGTTGTATGGACAAAGGAATGAGAGCTGTGAGGTGAAACGGGATTGAAAAGGAGGACTTGGAATGACATGTGGGTGTCCCCACAAATACAAAATGTAATCAAAATCCAGTGAATGGTGTAGGCCACCAAACACATGGACAAATATGCGTTCATTATGTACTCATTTTATGTACATTATGCTTAAAGCACATCAGTAAGAGAGCAAATGTCACACCCATACCGAAGAACAAAGAAACTTACATTTATCTATTTTTATTCTTAAAGATTTTGACAAGAAATGAGAAGATAACAGATTATGGGCTCACTGAAAACAAGTATTTACTACATTAGATCCACTAATAACTCTTCATGAATGTGTTTTGGTATGTAATTTTCACTCACAAATATTTAAAACCTATCACATTTCCAAAGCTTCATATTTTTATTTTGTCCTGCATTTTGGTCATGAGATGCATATGTGTTCTTGGTTTTCTCTGTCTTGACCTATCTCTAACTATGTGTATTACACATAAATCTTTCTTTTTGATGTTTAAACTACTGACCAATAAATTAACATAAACTGTATGGACAAGAGTTTAAACTGACTACTTTTACTTGGGTACAAGACTGCATTCTAGGAATAATACTGACTTCTTGAGTATTTTTCCTAAATAATTTACAAAATTAAACATACCTCTCCATTGATATAGCAGAATATAAGTGCCACTGCAGCTCCTTGTAGGCCATCAAGCAAAATGTCCAGATAGACATAGAGCTGTTGCCACCAACAGACAATTGATTGTGGTCGATATATTGTGATGCCAAAATGTAGCCCAAACAGAGGTACCAGCACCAGAGTGGCTTTCACTGCTTTTCTGTGGAACATACAAATGAACTGCCGGGCACCATCACAATAAGAATGTTACAGTCAAGTGATTGAGTGTGACAAAATCTCCTCATCCTTTTGTCAGATATCTCTGGTGCAAAGTACCATATTTACTCGAATGCAAGGTGGGTTTTATTTCTTAAATTCGGTGTTTAAATACATGAGGTCGTCTTAAATTCGTATATGAAATGCTGAACCAGTCCAAGCCAAACTAGTTAACTCTGAACTAGACCATGCAGAGCCAAACCTAGGCTTGCATCACCAAATTGTCATATATAGGTGAAAGTGAAAGAGACCCTAACTAAAGTTAACTGACACAATCTTCTTTTTTGCTCTTTGTCCATCATCTAGTTTCTTACAGAAGCACAATGTTTTGGAAGCCGGCTCCTTTTTCATTTGCAGGCAAAGAAGCACCTAACCTGGTGGATCCCTCAGTGAGAGCTGTTCTCAGTCACTGGACATCACAGAAACAGTTTGTAATCAAGATGGCAGAGGCACTGGCATGAACTGAGAGTAGCTTTGAAAGTCTGACTAGTAATGAAACAATTATTAAACTATCAGAATGTAGAAAATGTGCTCATTTTGAACAACAACTTCATCAGGCTCTAAATGAATTAAATTCTGCCCAATTGATCAGCGACTTATTTAACAAGGAACATAATAATCCTGATAGCATGGATATGACTATACCTCACCAGTTAAGAACTGATCTGGAAGGGTATGATAAATGGAAATTGGTGACTCCAACACGTCCTAAAGTTAAAATAGGACATGAAAACAAAAAAAAATTGGAGAAAGTATCTGAGTGTACAATCAAACAAACGCTGATCTCGAAGAATCCATATGTAGCACTCAAAAATCAAAACACCCAACTGAAACGGTTTGCTAAGGTAGATAATGAGAATTATTCCATTTCAAAGATAATAAATCAACAAATATCAAGTGAGAAAATAAGAAAGTTGTAAATCCAAGAATAGGCTTCCAGGGAAGAAATAAGAAACACAATCTGAATGTGTGAATTGAAAAAACTGTGCAACCAACCACAAGCAAGGTGGTAATTCTAGGCAACAGCCACTTAAAGGGAAGTGTTCCAAGAATTGGTAATTATTTAAGTGCAAAATTTGAGGTTAGTGGATTCATCAAACCAGGTGCTGGTTTAAAAAAAAAAATGTGGGAAACACAATAATGGACTCATTCTGACTAACAAAAAACGGCGTGCTTGTGCTCAATGGTGGTGTTAATGATGTCTATAACAATAACTCAAAAAAATGTGATATTACAGATTGTGAAGTTTTTACAGGACATTGATAATGCAAACATAATAATGCTAAATATTCTGCATAGATATGACTTGTCTCATATGTGAATAAGGAAATCAAGAATTTAATTCAAAATTGAAGAAAACTGCAAAATTATTTAAACCTGTTAAAATTTTGGAATTGAGTTCTAATAGAAACCTTTTCACTCAGCATGGTTTGCTTCTGAATAGATTTGGCAAAGGGCTGTTAGCTAAACACAAAGCTCCTTTAATTTATACACTAAGTGTTAAGAAAACTGAGGAACCTATTAGTCTAAAATGGAATATGGAGCTAAATGAAAATGCCACTATGCATATAGCTAATCAGAAAATATTAATCCTCAATGACCAATGCACTTGGTCATCCAAAAACACAGCCCGATGCACTCACATGTAGAACATCAACTAGGACACAAAGACCACCTGTCACAAGACAAAATTATTTTTTATTGTGAAAGACATCTTAAGTCTAGAGGATAGTAACATTCACAGTCAGTATGATAGCCCCATTACTAATTTTTATCCTGATTTGAAGCTAAATTCTCCTTCACATATTAATGCAAATTCTTTCTTAAAAGATAGTTCCAGTAACCTTAAGGTCCATCATCAAAACACAAGAGGCTTAAAGGAAAAAATAAGGCAGTTATCAAATATATTATATTCTGAGCTCCCACATCACTTAAAATATTTGGAAATAGGTATGATGTCAATTGAATTATTATGAACTTGGTGCCAAATTTTGTAGACATTAGTATAAAAACAGAGGTGTATGTGTCTTTGTACGTGAATCCATAGACTTCAATACTATTCCTACTCAGCACATCTGTAAAGAGAAAGGTCTTGAAATATGTGCCAACAAATTAACCCTCCCTAAGATTAAAAACAGTCATTGTAACTATCTATAGATCACCTACTGGAAATTATAACTACTTCTTGAGGAAATTAGAATCTCTTTTGAATCTATTATGTACAAAAATTAATTTCTCATCTGTGGGGATATAAATATTAATTATTTTGGTAGGCAAAGTAGAAGACAACAGTTAGATACTCTATTAGCTATGTACAATCTAAAAAGTACAGTAAATTTTCCTACAAGAGTTTTTAATGGTTCAAGTACTGTATTGATAACATTTTAAATGATTTTTCAAGAAGTTTTACTATCAGTTCCCTCATCAGTGGGTTTTCAGATCACAATGCTTAACTATTAAAATTAGAACATGTCATTGCATCTATACAAGAATTCACATCTTGTTATGTTAGGATCATTAATAGCTTCACTACAGATGAATTTCAATCTAAATTGATTACTGAAAGTTGGGAGGATATTTTTGAAAGATCTGACACAAATGTTGTATTTAACAACTTTTAACATTAACTTAAAAGTTTTTAATGCATGTTTCACTAAAATTAAACTTATTTCACATCCAGATATAATCAATGGATAAATAAGGGGATTAAAGTATCATGTCATAACAAAAGAATTTTATACATGAGTTGTTGGAGAAGTGATTATACCAATCTCAAACTATGACATACGATACACAAGATATTGCAAGATATTAACAAATGTTATACAAACAACAAAAAAGTATTATGATGAATTAATATATAAATCCAAGAATAAAGCAAAAACTACATGAAAAATTATAAAAAACAAGAAATAGGAAATAACAACTGTCAAAATGACATTAAATACTTAAACATTAATAACACTATAAGGAAATTGCCAACACTTTTAATGACAATTTCTTAACTCTTGCTGACACTGTTATTGGAAACATCAAAAAAATAACAATGATCCTAGGGAAAACCTGAATCCTTCTAATTACTTGATTTACAATTTTAACAGTACATTTCCAGGAATTAACCTTTTGGCACCAGAATTATTTTTTTTAATTTTAGCACACTCTGTATATAAAATGTGAATAATACAGGAACCAAATATGTTAGAATTGTGAAACAAACTGCATTTTGAAGAGGAAAAAATGGAGAGTATATACCATGTTTAAAATATTCAGTACCTATATTTGTTGAATAAATATATAAAATGTAACGTTTAGAGGTTAGTGGTGCGGTATGACCACTATAGTCGTCGTTAGGCATCAAATGGTTAATTGGAACTATGCCACACCTTATGAAATTGATAATATTTCCAAATCCCTAAAGACTACAAACTTATATGGGTATTATGAAATCCCCATAAAAATTCTAAAATTTAGTACCCCACAAAACATGCACACTGCAAACGTCTGGTGTCTCATGGAAGGGGAGTGAGAAATGAGCCTTCTAAAGTGATGCAACCGACAGCAAGATTGTTTCCAGCACACAATACAAAAGTTTACAGAGCAGCTGAATTGCAAAATGCACTTTACAGATCCATGAGTTTTGGATGCTCACATAAACAAAACGTTATATAACAGAACACAAAATATCAGTAGAAATTAGAATGTATGAGGGATGAATCTGGTATCATACTGACAGCTGGATACTGAGCACAAACTGAAAACACAAAAATAGCATAATAAACCTACCTGTACTGACTGGGTTCATGGTGATGTGGCGCTCTTAGTTTGATCACCAGCACTCGAATTATATTCACCAGGAATATCATGTTCACCTGTAAAAGCAGTACAGAGTTTACTGCCCCTGTCCTGTAATACCTTACAGAGCCATGGAGTATAATGTAGCACAAAATACAATGGCATGTGTGGCTGCATGTACATTCCTACTGGGTGAGTGTGTGTGTGTTCTAGTGCATGTCACAAAGGTTGTTGTATGAATTGGCTAGAGACATGCATAAATATACTTGATGTAGCAAAGAAATGATTATGTTAAGCCCAGTAACACAGGGAACAAGAGTATCTACACAGTGTATCCACATATTTCTCCTTTATTTTGCTCTTTATGGGAGAGCTGATATTGTGGGATAGAGCAGTGTACTCATTCAATGATGCATGTTTCACCTATCTGAGGATGTAGATTCTGACTCATCACAGTGTTTCAAAATTTATAATGTGTTATTTTTCACAGATACACTTCACATTTTTTCCGGCTGGTAACATTAGTTAACTTTGTTGTAATTTGCCCAAGTTCTGAAAACTGAATTTGTGAGTTACATTTCTTTCATCAGCGTTGACGTGTTCAGTGGGTTCTATTTAATTTAATTTAATTTTTATTTTCAATCCAACCGGCCATACATGTGAATCTGGGCAAGTCAAGCATAACATGTCTATATACACAACATAATACTGTTAATGATATTTTACAACATAAACACATATGAAACAATAAAATACTGTATAATAATATAAAGTACTAGAGTACAATGTAATATAGTAATATAGCTAACTATTACTGTATGACATTTTATATATATATATATATATATATATATATATATATTAACATCCAGTCTGATACATTGTAACTTGGGACTTGTGAAAAAAGGAAACACAAACATCACCAATTACATGCAACTGTTAACAGCATTACTGCACTGAATTGGTCTGTAAAAACTCTTCAAGCATATAAAACGAATTATTCAACAAAGCTAACTGCACTTCTTTTCTAAAGTGAATGAAATTACCTAATTTTTTAATCTTTGAAGGCAAGTATTTATACAACTTAACACCAATGTTTAACACACTTTTTTGAAACAAAGGTGTATTAAAAATTATGTATATAGGTCGTATTTAATTCTCGTATTATGTTCATGGATCACAGAGTTTTGCTTCAAATTTCCTTTGTACTTCTTTATGAAGCACAGAGCTTCTAAGACATATAGTGAAGCCACCGTAAGAATTCCATTTTCTTTAAATTTCTGTCTTCAAGATTCATATTTTTTTAAAACTGTAATTAATCTAATCACTTTTTTTGAATATACAGAAACTTTATACTTTCGCTTGTTCCTCCCCAAAGTATAATGCCATATCTCAGTCGCAATTGAAAATAGGCAAAGTAAATGTTCCAGAGCATATGGTTACTTAGAATGTTCTTGAAAGATTTGATGATATAATAAGTTTTACTCAAACCATGGCACAGAGAGCAGTTATGAGCTTGCCAACTGAGATTTTCCATGATATGTATTCCTAGTAATTTTACTTCAGATATGTAAGCAATTTCAGTAATTTGTAATAAGATACGCAGTTTATAGAGACATTGCGTGACAAAGATGAAATGACATAGCAACTGTTCTAATGGTGTTTATGATAAGATAGTTTTTGAGAAACCAAGCATCTAATTGTCTCATAATTGAAGATAATTTGGCTTGTTGAGATTCTTCATCTTTACCAGTGACCAATATATTAATATAATCTGCACACAGAACCAATTTTGCTTCCCAGTATTCAATGGTAGGTTGTTTATATACACGAAATATAAGAGGGGCCCTAAAATTGAGCCCTGCGGCACTCCATGTGCAATCACCCTAGGTAAAGATTGAAATCTACTTCGAGTGTGATTACTTCTATCAGTTTGAGATATTTCAACAAACTGTGTTCTATTTGTCAAGTATGATTCAAACCACATATTTGCAGAACCTCCAACTCCATAAGAATCTACTTTATCAAGTAACATGTTATGCTTCATTATGTCATATGCTTTAGAAAGGTCAAGAAAAATGCCTACTACATGTAGATATCTGTCCAGAGCTTCCTGGACACTTTCTATAAACGAGTGACTGGCAGTCTCTGTAGATTTGTTCTCCATAAACCCATGTTGCACATTGGCTAATGCATTATGCTTTTTTTAAAAATAAGAGTAGTCTCTTATACATTAATTTTTCTATAATTTTAGAAAACGCTTATAAGATGGATATCAGTCTATAATTTTGTATGTCATGTCTATCCCCTTTCTTAAAAAGAGGTCTTATTTTTGCCTTTTTATTCATACCTGGGAAAATGCCTGTTTGAAAGGAGACATTATAAATGAAGATCAATAGCTTTGTAAAATAACATAAGCATTGTTTTACTAAAGACATCGGAATTTCATCAAAGACAGCAGAGGAATTGCTCTTTAAACTCTTAATTACCTGTCCACCTCAATTACACTAACAAGGGTTACAAAAATTGTTTCAGAACAGTTTCTTTTATCTGGAATTTTAAATTTTGCTTAAGGCAATGGTAGTTATATTGAGCTAAGAGATCCTCAATTATTTCTGTAAAAATATGATAAATCTATCTGAAACTGTCTGAGGGTTTGTAATTATGTCATCCCCAGTATTATTTATAATATTACAAATCTGCTGGGAGTTACCAGTTTCTTTGTTTATTAACATCCACGAAGCTTTATTTTTATTTTTGGCTGACAAAACAAATCTGTCGATCCCCTTCTATTTCGCCTCTTTTACCACTTTCCTAAAAATTTTTTGGTAATTCTGAATATACTTTAAAGATTCCATGGAGAAATTTGTGGTTCTTTTATATTATATAAGAGTCGCAATTTGTTTCTTGAAATAATTAAACCCTTGATAATTCACTTATTTGCAATAGTACCTTTTACATATGTAACTTTTAGGGGAAATGCTATGTTAAAGTAGTAAGTAAATGTGTTCCTGAAGAGAATTAAAGAAGTATTGGGCTCGTTAGAAGCTAGCACTCATCCTAAGTTTCTTCATGCAGCAAATATTTAAATTCTTCAACATTATTATCTGTAAAATGTCTCTTATGTGTAGTTCTTGGACCCTTTACTAAATTTTTTGTTTTATTTGTAAAAATTGAGCCAGATGATCAGAGTAACCCAAATCAAGAATCTCTATAAACATCTCATCATTTGTATTATTTACTATTATAACATCAATCAGTGATTTAGTATGACTAGTAATCCTAGCTGGGGACTTTTACTATATTTGTTACATTATTCATCAGTAACAAATTTTGTAATTCTTGCAGTTTTCCGCTGTATTTTAAAAAAATTAACATTCAGGTTACCACAAAGAATTAAACGTTTTCATTTAGAATGAACTTTAGTGAACTCCAGTTTACGTAAAAATTCGTAAAAGTCACTATCTGATGGCCTGTAATTACAGGCCAGAATGGTACCAGAGCCAGACAGTTCAACTGCAGATATTTCAAAAACTTTTTCGTTGCCTAAACCACTTCTTTAGTTTGAATGGTATTTCTTGTACAAATACATGATCCACCTCATGTGCTGTAACTTCTATTGAATGATTCTGTTCGTTACTAGGAAAATATAGGGTCAAATGGGAGTTCCGTCTCACTGCCACTTTCTTCTGCAGTCCAAACTCCACTCAGACTGCCCTGAGAAAAACTCGGTCCTCCGCTGTGAGAGGCCAGCGACTAACCGATTAACCCTGTGAGCCACTGCATGGCCTAATTAGCACTCCAATATGTCGCTTGGACAATATGTGTGTTGTAAGTAAGGAGTGTTTCACATGCTATTCTTTGAATGCGTTTTCAGTGACTGACTGCTGATTACACATTAGGCAACAATCTGTACTTGCTGTAATGATGAATAAATTGAGTGCAAGTACCTTCAAATTCTTATTAACCGAACTCATTTTTAACTCCACAAGGATCTGATTAATTTTCGTTAGTTGTCTGGAACTTCAGAGACAACTAAATTTTATCAGCCTTTACCGCTGATAAGAGAGCTGTCTCACTGACTATCTTATAAAAGTTTGGGTTCGAGACCTGACGGTTGATAGGCAGTCAGTTTTTCTTAATAAAATTATGAACTTCTAGAGTAGGAAGAGAATAGTATTTCTACCTTAAAATACGAGGTGTAGTAAAAATTAAAAGAGCATGAACTTTTACCTTATATAACACCCTTTCTACAATCAGATACACTAAACAGTCAATTAGTAATGTATTTCCTGGTTTTAAAAGAGTTTTCACGTTAAAATATTATACTTAGTATTTGTATTACGCGTCGTTGCCAACTTTCATTCTATCACACTGGACGTAAAATATACGAAAGAACACTTCTTTTTACCAAATCCAGCAACACTGCTACCAAAACTTAGGTTTCTTACCAAACATTTATGGTGAATAAGCGGCGTCTCGAGCGGGGGGTTCTTCAATGGCATAAAATATTTTTGAACTGTGCATGACAGTTCGAAACCCTGTTCACACAAAACCGCAAAAACCGACGACAGCATCAATAAGATTGGAAATAAGGGTGTAATGAATAACGTTTAACGATTATAAATTTATTTCAGATGCTG
>Ga0123355_10010481_pt1 | contig 14212 bp, 10 predicted proteins | sample TergutEmb28metaG_3_FD_89872 | JGI IMG/M metagenome (GOLD analysis project Ga0123355, IMG submission 89872) | Embiratermes neotenicus P1 segment gut microbial communities from Petit-Saut dam, French Guiana - Emb289 P1 | ecosystem: Host-associated > Arthropoda: Insects > Digestive system > Gut ...
TATTTCATGGGTTGTATTGCTCTGGTTCGATGTGTGTTAGTGTTACATTGTGGTTTGGCTGTGGTGGTGTGGTATCCGTATGCAGGCTGAAGCCTGCATACGGATACCACACCACCACAGCCAAACCACAATGTAACACTAACACACATCGAACCAGAGCAATACAACCCATGAAATAACTCAACAAATAAGTCGCAAGCTCCTGAGGATGGATGTATTACAATCCGAAACATGTTGAGTATTAAATAAAGAAATAATAAAGCAATTGACATCAAGCTGGTCTCTCTTTATTCAACTATCAAGATGATGCACGATCCAATAAACATAAGTGAACTTCTCTCCGGACAACAATTTAGTAGGCACTGCTACACGGCCCTCTCATTTCGTTTTCTCGACTTCGACTCGCTCGTATTTGTTGAGTACTATATATTATGGAGCTCTTAATTATGCAGCTCTTCCCATTGTCTTATTAATTTCTCTCCAAGTTTTCTCCCAAGCACAATACCCCTTCTGCAATGACGCCACTCAGCGTTCTCCCTTTAAGGTCAGAGATACAGAAGAAACAAACCACAAAATGAGTCCTTGTGAAAGTTTGTGACATAACTCATAACAAAATTGGAGTTTCGTACACTTTAAACTTTAAAGGGGCAAGATAATTTGGATAGAACAGCGGCAAGCAATCCCTGACTTTATTTCGTTTAAAAGTCTTCAATAATATAATTTTCATGTGTTACAAGAATTTAATCCATCCAAGTCATTTTTTGCTCTCTCTTTGTCTCCTACTTCATTGCTTTTCCAGACTTGAAGTGGAGTAATATAAAGTCATCTTTCTTTGATTCCCTTATAAGTAATCAATGGTGAAATATTTAAAATTGGTTAAATTATTCTTCATTTTCCATAACAGACACGTAAAATATTTAGCAAATGAGAAGTATTAATGAGCCTAAATTTTAGGCACATTATTATGGATTCTACTTTTGCATAGTAGACGGAAACATTTAAAAGTTTTGGAGAAATATGCTTCCTCCACCTTCACTTTGACATCAAGTCTCTTCTCGTAAGCAACTACAGGATCCAAAACAAAACAAAAGATATTTCTATGGATCGCCATGTACAACCGACATCTCGCAAGTTCACTGTTATGGAGCAGTTAAGTCAGACGCCAGTAAATCCAAACAAATATCAAACGAGATGCCCAATTTGAAGCAATCAAAAATGTGCCGTCCCGGGGAAAAAGCTATGTAGTATATTTATTTCAGTGATTTTAGTTAATTTAAAATGTATTCTGGCTGAAGGGGAATTAGAAGTGCCGTGCTGTAATTAGCCATTGATATCACTGGTATTATAATAGCAGACGTATTTGAAAGACAAGAATCTAAAAAAGGCGTATTGGTGTGTCTTGTTTACGTACGACAGGCCTGAAATTCCTTCTTAAATTTCACTTTCTGAAGTAAGAGATCCTTTAGTGTAGGAATGAAATGTGCTGCTACGGGTAATTAAGTGTTTGAACACTAATGTGATGTTAGCGTAAGGGGCGTGGTTTTGAAGCTAAATGAAGAATAGAAAACAATGCTTACTAATGAATTAAAGTGATAATTAATTGTTCCTCCGCAGTATTGCATGTTTACTGTTTCCAGCTGTAGTCTATCGTGTTACTGTCATGCAAAGTGACAGTCCATAAGCTGAACTACGTGATTCATACAACCGAGAGATGAGTATGATCTCCTTCAGTTCATTGTTAGCCTTGCCATCAAAATATCTGTTCACATTTTAGCTACTTGGGAACTATTCTGACCAAACAGAGGAGACCTAACATCCGGCATTGCCTTTGTAGCGACGGACAAAACAGAGTGATATTCAGCGTGTAAGTGACTATCTGCATCAAACAATACGTGACATACTGTATCAAACAGTGACACACGAAATCAAATCGTGACTTAGTGTAAAGGTACGGTAAAGTTGATCCTAGAACAGGCCACGAAGGCCCAGAGGGGGAGTAGAGGTATAACTCTACTCTTAATTTAACTTCGGCGCTAAATGGGGTGGGTGGCCAACGCCACGCCCCAGCCGTTTTACCTCCGGAAAAGACCCGGTACCCAATGCTTAGGAGGCTGAGTGGGCCCCAGGGCCGGTCTGAACGGGTGTAGAATATCTCGCTCCCACCTGGATTCGATCCCCGGACCGTCCAGCCCGTATCGCATGACATACCTACAACGCTATCTCACCGTGACATACTGTATCAAACCTTAAGTGACAGCGTTGCAAAAGTTGTACTTTACTTTCAAGATGTCGTGGGGTTTCGCGGTACGGCAGTAAATACATTTCTATTACGTCTTGCTTCCGCTTGTTTTCAAGAAGCCCACACATTCTCAACTGCTCAGTAACACTATATGCACATTTCTATACTGAGTATAGTAGTATGGGGTCACCTGTGGGGAGTTTTGGGCTTTCGACTTTTTCCAGGGTATTTTGTCTGGGTTCCCCCACGCCCACCTACGCCAATTGCGGCCGTGCAGTTTGGTACATTGTCGCCGTAGAGTTTGGTAAATTGCCGCCGTACGGTTAGGTACATTGCCGCCGTACAGTTTGATGATTTTCGAGTATTTGAATGATTTTCGAGTATTTCAATGATTTTCGAGGTTTTGAATGATTTTCGAGTATTTGAGTTATTTTCGAGGTTTTGAAAGATTTTCGGGCATTTGAATGATTTTCGAGCATTTGATTGATTTTCAAGCATTTGATTGATTTTCGAGCATTCAATTGATTTTCGAGCATTTGATTGATTTTGGAATATTTGATTGATTTTCGAGTATTTGAATTATTTTCGAGTGTTTGAATTATTTTCGAGTGTGTGAATAATTTTCGAGTGTTTGAATACTTTTCGAGTTTTTGAATAATTTTCGAGTTTTTGAATAAATTTCGAGTTTTCGAATAATTTTCGAGTTTTTGAATAATTTTCGAGTTTTTGAGTAGTTTTCGAATTTTTGAATAGTTTTCGAGTTTTTGAATGCACATTTCTATACCGAATTTTACTCCAGTCGAAAAAAAAATATGTAGCGTACGGGGAGGCATTTCCTGAGGCAATGAAGTCACGAATGGCTGTTACTGCTCACAGAACACCAGATTTTTAAATTTTAACTGGGCAGCAGGCATTTTAACATTAATTTATATGAACGTGTGTTTTATTATATTGGTTTTGCTAAATAAAATAAATTATATTTATTTCTTTTATTGTAGTCAAATATATAAAAATATTGATGACCTCGTGGCATTAAATTATTCCCTTGAAGGCCTAATAGAAGGTCAAAACCTGTAGTAAAGTTTAAATAATAAATATGTGATACGCAAATATATAACTTGTTGGCTGTATTATTTGACAAAACTGAAGTATTGACCAAAATGTATTGCACAAATCACAGTCACTAAATAGGTTCTGTGGAAATCTCCTGTAACGAACTTTATCCAAATCGGACGTACAACGCCGAAAGTAGGACAAACCTTTCATTCACGGCCTCACTTAAATCTTGGTTTTCAGTTTACCAATTTTCTCTGAACTCACTAATGCTCAAGTGCCTTAAACAAAGATTTATTTAATACAGTCTATCACAGTGGGACGAAAAGTGTACGCAATATGGGAAAATTTTCTTTTGTGACCCTACTTAATGTATGGCTTTCAAAGTATAAATGTTCACGAAACCCGCTACTGGGTGACAACTTTTCTAAATAATTTACCGATATTAACGGAAATCCAAACAGCAGTTCAGTGGCCGATATTGGGTCACAACGAGATGAAAAGACGGACAGTCTCCACATTAAGTGTTGTTTTGCTTCGTACAGAACGTTTCATAATGAATTACTGCTATATCCAAAATCAAGCTCTGACAGTGAAATGCCGAATTATTTAATTCATTTACATAGCTTATTGCAAAGAGATTTTCTTTCCTTCAGATTATATGAAATTCAAAGTTATATAGCGCAGACTAAATTTAGCTTTCTCAGAATACGGTCCGGAGTGTCATGTGAACACGATAATCGATAATCTGCTTCCTCATAAAGAGGAGAATATCTTGACCAGTTGGGCGGGTATCGGAGGTGTAAAAACAGTAGTGTTGTATCCTGCGTGGCCCCGGTGGGGCAAGTATCTTGGATGTTGTTCCCAGAGGGACGGAGCTCGGAACTCAGGTTAAGACGGGGAGTCGGGCAGGCCGCACACACTCTCAATAATCCCCAAGTAGAGTGTACTGGGGTTTTATTGTGCGTTTGTAGGGAATAACTGCAGTTACAACTGAACTGTATTGGTGACAAATCTCGCCAGTGGACTCTTCATTACCGTTAACACTCATTGACCGTCCAGCTTCATTCTCTGTTGCTCAGTCACTGTTCGAGATAAACAGCAGACTGCTGCTGCAGAACAAAGCAGCTACTGTTACATGCGTTACTCCACACACACACTGCTCGCGCGATAAAAACTTAGCGCGTCCAGTTATAAACAAAAAGAAATAGAAGGAAATTATATTCCTCCCATTCCTGGTCTGCTTACTAAGAAATGGAAGTGTAATCAAATGGTATGAATTACAGAGAGGCGAGAACTAAGCATGATAAAATTAAGCTTATGACTTATATATAGTACATACAAGAATGCTAGAAAGAAGAGAAGGAAAACCACAACAACAAAAAATTAATGTGTGTCAACTATACAACAGTATGTCTTTTATCGCTAATGTTCAGGCTTAAACTTAAGGGCCCCATACACCCCAAGTTAAACTGCTCAGTTCAACTGTGTAAAAAACTGCATGAAAAACTGAACTGAATATTCTCTGGCACAGCACAGGTTTCCCATCATATTTGTCAGTTTTTTTGTCAGTTCTGCGTGTCTTCATGTGCGTGTGACTATGGTGAATAAAAACAAGGTTGTCCTTTGCTGTTTGCTAGCCACATCGGCCATAATGTTATCCGAAAAGAAGAAAAGAAATCGTAAAACGTGGAGTAAGAAGTGGTATTTCAACAGGAATATATCTTGCGATGCTCATCTGCTGAAGGTATTGCTAGAATTTAGATGATGACATCGTGGTGTCGGCAGGTAAACTGAGGAAACTGCGGGATTCCCTGAGTGAACTGCGCAGTTCTCTGTGGAAAGACAGTTCTGAGACCTGCGTTATTGCCTGTCAAAACTGGGCAGTTTACTCAGTTTTTCCGTCAGGTAGGACGTCGTACAGTACCTGTAAAATCGCTCGCTCTAACAGAGAGTGCATAGCGCCCTTTACTGTGAAATGGTCAGAATGGTAATTATAAGGTGATCGCAATGGCCGAGTAAAACCAGCAGTGACAGACAACAACAACAACAACACTGAAGACCACTGTTTATTGACTGAATGCATTGTATAATGCTCACAGTTTTATCCTCTGGCGCTGCGGCCCAACGTGAGTCATTGTCTCCTCATTACATGGGTTTCTAAACCACACACGACACAACACAGTCGGTAGAACTCCTCCGGACGAGTGATCGGCTCGTCGCAGAGACCTTTACCTGATAACTCGCAGCACTCACAACACACATCCATGCCCCTGGTGGGATTCGAACGCACAATCTCAGCAGGTGAGCGACCACAGACCTACGCCTTAGTCCGTGAGGCCACTGGGACCGGCGATATCCACAAACAGGCCTATATAATTCAACAAATAGCTAACGGTGCTAAATTTAACGGTTAAAAATGGAATGTATCGCAACAATTCTGGCACGTTTAGTCTTGTGTTGCCTTTAGAATATCAACTCGTGAATGCTAAGGCTAGATTATTTCAAGCAAAAGATAATAAAATAGAGCATTCTAAGCGCGTCTTTCCTCATTTTACACAACCACACTGTACTTTTTCTCATCATATTAGCGGCGAACCGCCTACAATCCAGTAAAGCATATCCATAATTTATAGCGAAAGGAAGGGATATGAATGTATCCCTCTATATTTCCTGTATGGAGCCCTGCGATATCCGCCTGCGTTTGCCAATGAAATATCGGACGGGAACACGCTGCACTTGGGCACAGGCTCTGGGACTGACAGTTTCTTTCGCCCGTCGAAAGCAGTTGGGGGATTGTGATTCTGTGGGCTTAATGGGGACTTTTAACGAAAAAAAAAGCATGGAAATCGAGCTTCATGTGCGGAAGACATGACGAATTCCAAGACATTGAACTTCAGGATGTAAACTGCATTCGCCTTACTAAAGGCACGGATCAATGACGGATTCCTGTGAAAAACGTAATGACATTTTGTGGCCAATAAAAGATGTGAAATTTCCTAGCTAGCTCAGAGACCTTCAGCTACCGAAGTAAGAATTTGTTTCATGTACGTAACTGTTACATTATCATCAGTATACTATGACCTACTGCTTAATATAAATATATGATTGTATAGTCTAACACGACTTTATTTAACATAATACTAAACAGTGTACGATAGCACAACCACTTTATTACTAAAGGCATTTACATAGGCTACATATTTCGACTATAATCATCTTCAGGCCTATTTTTGTCATTTAAATCACAAGATGCTATGTAAACTTTGGGATCCCATCGTGTTTACAACCATGGAATGTATAAATTTAATCATTTGTCTCAAAGGGTGTGACGTGCAAATTGTGTTTACAACGGTGGGATACATAAAATTGGATCATTTTTCTCGTAAAATGTGTTATACAAATTGTAAGTGAAAATACATAAAATTCTTAAAATGGTATATTGCTGTTCACCATTTTACAAATGTAAGTCCCGTTACCGTCTGGTTTTTTTTTTGGAGCTATGGAATACTATATATTTACTGGTGACGTCGGAGTAAGTTTTTTGTTGCTGCTCCGTAGGAGTGGGCGTGATATCATATGATCTCGCACGATGCATTTCATTCAAATGATCGGAAGCTTCTATTCTGGAGCAACTTTTTATAGCGTATATGGAACGCTTTTCAGTATATTGAGTTGAAGTGTAGTATTATTTTTCGTAGGAGATTGATAGATGAAACTGTGATTTAATCTGAAACTACGAGTATATACAGGATTTTCATTTTACTTTGGTGTATGGAGTATTGTTCATATTGTATGTTTTTGTATATAGTTACATTAATTACATTTCTGGTGCGTATGTGGTGCGTATATTTTTCGGTGACTTGTTTTTTGTATAGTTGACGTTGCTCATGTAGAATGTGGATATATTTTGAATTTGCTGTATAGTAACGTGGAATTTAATTTCGTTGGTTAGCAATGATCACTTTTTATATGATGTATTCAAATTTGTGTACGGTTACGTAGAAATTTAATTTTGGTGATTAGAATACTGATTCCGTTCTTAACTGTTCTGCGCAGAATGAATGTTGGAAGACTATTGAACTGAAGGAGGTTTGGTGTGTGGTGAAAGGCATGGTATGTTGAACTGGCTGTGGAGGGGAGTGTATGTTAGTTATATACCGATGTTTAAGATAGCGCCAAAGATTTTATTGGGAAAAATCGTTTGTTTACATTAAGTTGATTTTCGGATAGGGATTATTTGTGAATGTAAAAGCGTTCTATAGTGCATAAATGTGGAAATTTTTTTTTAATAATTTAAGATCTGCATAACGTTTTCTATGAATCCAAATGTATGCATATGATCGTTTATGTGTTGTGCAAATTGTTACTGAAGACGCGCAATTGTTCAATATATCTCTTGGAGAAGTATCACCCTGTTTGACCTGTGTAAGTGTTACAATAGTCTGGACACGTCAGTTTGTATTCTCCAGTAGCTGAAAATTTCTCGTGATTATGGGTTTTGGGGGTTAAGTTTGCTTGGATAGTGTTATTAGTGCGCTATCCTAACTTTATGTCTGTGTGTTTGAATATTTTAGTGCTGTATGTGCTTTCCTTACTACCATCTACCTAAGCCAATGTATGTATAATTATTGGAAATTAAAACTCCCGCAATAAGCCACTTTTCCAGTCCACACATTTCGTAAAGCGGACGGTATGTGCCCATCTTCAAACAGCCATGAGTCAGGAAACCGGAATCAAAGACAGTCCTCCTAGGAGCTGTGGCAACATTTCCGACTCAGCAGCGAAGCGTGTAGTCACCGGCTCAGGCTGCAGCAGGCGGACTACTCAAACAATGAATGTAATCCTGCGTCTGTTTGGTGCAGCAGAGGAACCTAAGTTTCTGCAGTCAGCCACATTACCCTGGGTTCTGCGGACTATTCGGGCGATGTTTGCGTCCATATTATACTATTATAATATACTATCAATTGCGAATGTTGGATAAACATCTCGAGGTTACCAAATTTTAATAATAATAATAATAATAATAATATTTTTTTACTGCAATTGGGTTGTCACACGGTGGCAGTGGTTATTTTACATGTACACAAAATACGAAATTGTTTGCTACTAAATTTAAGTCGGGAGGGCTACATGAGAAGCATGTAGTGGCAACTTGGAATCTTGGGAACCATGTCAGCATTTGCTTTCGGGCACAGGGAAATCAAAAAAAAACCTGTGTCGAGATGGCCGAGTTCTGACCTGTAGCCAGCAGTCCGGCATTTAAAGTAAAAAAAAATACACACATAGTAAACAAATACACATAAGATAACACACACAAGTCAACTACAATAATACACACGGTCAATCAACAACAATTGATCGGTATTTTTTTGTAATTTCGAAAGCAGACTGAAAAATACGTACGCAGTTCTTTAAACGTGTCCTTCCCCTCATTCCAAAATACACTACAATATCAATATTCCTTATGTTAGCAACAAATTTAGAATTCCTCGTTCTCGATTGTATAGCTCTTGGTACAATACGGAGGGAACTTAGTGTGATTATATGAAAAGTGAAGCTTCAAAATTGCAATCTAATATAACACTACCTTAAAAAGCAAAAATCTATTCTAAATGCGGTCTCAACGTCCCCACAACTTTCTTGTATTTCCATGTAAGAGGACATTTGGTCAGCTCTCGTCTGTACCTTGCAGATGCACGCACATATGCATACTCGTATACGTCCACATGCAAAATAGCCGATACATTTTCAGATTTCAACGAAAAATTGAATCGAAAATTTTTCGCAAATATTCCCCAGCAATAAATTAAATAAAGCTCCGCTTAGATGTTCTCGAGTCAATACAGATGGACAGGCAGCAATTTTAACAGGCGTTCTATAGGGATGGAAATGTGTCTAAAAATTCGCACCGTCACCATAATTGCTTCCACAGCTTCAAATAAACGGTGTCCACTCACGGTTCTCGTCTCGTAACTAATAGAGTCCATTATTACACACTGCCGCAAAACTGGGAGATAAATAAACATTTCACATCGGAACGCTGCTATCTTGTAGACGGTAGTAAAAGCCCGAATCATCTGACTTTTTTGGTGAAGCAAAATGGTCTGAAACAATCGAGTGGCTTAATAACAAAAAAAACTTGGTGTGTTACACATACAGACGAACACAACTATATTTCACTTAGTAATACAATGAGTATATGACTGAATTGGGTGCAACTACATGTTTCGACTCTATACGTTGGCCATCTTCAGATGGCCAACATATAGGGCCGAAACATGTAGTTGCACCCAATGTAATGGTATAACCACTGTACTACCAGGTGAAATATAGTTGTGTTCGACTGCATGTGTAATACACAAAGTTTTTGTGTTATTGAACTAACACAACAGGGATGACGCACCTCAAAATCGAATGGCTTATGTATGACGATAGACTTATATAATGAAAATTTATACAGTACATTCGCAATTACCAATTTTATATTATTTGCGCCCGCGCGACCGCACAGGGATCAGTTTAAAAATTAAACGGTTGCTAGGCAGCAAAGGAGTGGCAGAAGAACATCAAATTATGTATTGAAAACCCGGCAACATATCCGTAGAAACTGGGCGAAAGACGAAGAGAAACGGTCTGTAACAAGAAATTAAATACACAGCCCTATGTTTAACGTTTACTGTACGTTAAGAAGAAATAAACAGATTTAGTGCCAAAGAATAATAGTAGGAATTGATTTATTTGCACTACCATTCCCATCACCTTCTAATGCAATGTACGGTCACAAAGTCCATGGCCCAAAATCACGTCCTTTTTAATAACTCAGCACATAAAGCAAGATAAATAAATTTCAGTATTACATCCATGTGTTTATACAATTTAAATTCGATCCTTTTCGATTTTTTGTACGAGTACATCACAATACATAACAAATAAAACACAAAAGTGAAAAATTTATTCCTCTACTCCTGGCGGCGACAGTAGGCCTAGTTTTGATTAAAATATGTAACTTGCTCAACAGCTTCTATTTGTTATGTATTAATGAATTATGTAGTTGAAGTGTCATTTATTAACCGGCGAGCAATCAACTGATTTTTAGTGTAAGTGTGTTATTAAGCATCTGTGAAAATAATTTTAACCAATTAATTAAACACTGAAACTTTTCAGGAAATTCTGAAAGTTAAGTGTTTGGGATGAAAAGCTGCTCCCCTTTTTATCTGCCACTTTATTTTTTAATTACTATCATGAGTTACGAATTTATTCGGAGGAATTAGTAAACTACCCCAAAATTCTAAAATATATCTGTGCATTTACACTGTGTTCACAGTAAAGTCAGCCTTTATTGCAGGATGGTAACTTTAATTAACGAAAACTGTGATTAATTGGTAGGCTATAGTAGCAACGAGTAACTACGCAGAAAGAACTGAAGACACGGTTGGAATAAAGATGCCACTTCAGCCAACCGTCTGGCACTACATATAAAGATGAATTTAGATACAAGGAATTGCGGGAAGCATAATCGTGGGGAACTTGATATAGGCCTCAATAACCCACGTAACATTTTGCACAATTTAGATTTTAGTTTGTCTCAAGAAATATGACTACACTCACCGCAAGCATAAGTCGGATTCAAAACAGAAAAAATTTCTACATTTGTTTGAAATGTTTTCGGCGTACGCACTTTGTTTAAAGCGATAACCTTATCTCAGTTTTATAATAAAAAGTGTGCCAGCTGCGGAAGAGGAATGCATCTGTGCTCTCAGGGGATTGAATATTACGCTACAGAATAGGGTAAGATAACAAGGCGTTCAGAAAGAACAGACACAGCAGTTCCATGACTAACTAAATATAGGCCTCAGGCTCCTGTTGAAAAAATAATACTCTCTCATCTTCTCTCGAACTTCCCGGCCTGTCCCAACACCAAAACTACATTCAATACGGCCCACTACTGGAACCTGACCCAATTCATATGAATCCAGTCCAAACTTCCTTACGTCACTTTCTTAAGTTCCCCCTCGATATCATTCTCTCCTCAAAATCTAAGCACTTATTTTTGGATTTTCCTACCAAAGTGTAGCATATTTTCATCATGGATCAGATCATCAAAACAACGCAAGTTATGAATCTGTCGATCACATATATTTTTTCTTCATTCTGTTCTCACATATTATTGCTCTGTGTTCCTCTTCTAATGTAAGAACACTTTCCATTACCGGCACAAAACACACATATTCACTGAGTTCTCTGTTGAACACGTACGTGTTTAGATACGAGACGGATGACATAAGGTAGTCTGAATAGAAAGCAGTATTCCCTACATGTAACCCGTTCCACAGATCTTGATCCTTCCTTGACTGCAATTTCGACACTTCCACCGCACCCATGATATCCAAGCCCGTTTTAAATTACCCTGTGCGATCTGACAGAATAGAAGCTTTGTTTATAAGTCACAAGGGTTCGTCTTTAAACGCCTTTGCTTTAGGGTAATTTATAATATATTGCAGGCGGACACGGCAAAAAAGTAGCGCATGAAGCTTTAGAGTAGCTACAAACAAAGGATATTTTCACGCTCCATAAATTCCACTGACATGTTGAGGGAGAAACAGAGAAATTTGGAAATCCAAGGTCACCATAAAGTATATACGCATATATAGGCTTTATTACTGATCATCGACCATATAAGTCCGAGTGGTTAGTATATGTACCGCCAGGTTTGACGTTGAAGAATGTAAATTTTGCCCACAAAAGGTACTGTGTTGTGTTCCGTATGATTCTTGCAATTAACTGCTGTAACTTCCCTACACTGCGCTCATTCATTGGTCTCTCTAATTGCAACATGCTGTGTTATGTGTGACCCATCTTTACACTGTACACAGTACACACTGTCTTTCTCAGAGAGTTAAAAATTTAATTAAACACACACTTATTCAAATACCTTCAATTCCACTCTTAGATACAGCAAGAGATACGACGAGTTTTGCATTTCTTGAAGTTGTCTCATCTCACTGAATTTACTGGCCATTCGCTGGAGTGACAGGGTTGAGATTCCGGTACATGCAGGGATTCATCACTTCATTTTCACATCCAGGGGATATTTGGGAGCTACCAGCCTCACAATAAGAGAGTACGGGGGATAATTAGGCCAGAACGTATTAAATCACGTTCCTCCATTGAATGAGGAGATCAGAATGCGTGGAGTTTCATTGCATGACATATCTACACCCTCGCCACAACGTCGTGACGTGCTGTTCGTGGTTTATTACCATGGATTGTAGGTTACGAACAGCGGGGAAACGAGGCGTAACTAAGCAAAACGTTATATGAAATTGCACACACACACAGCTGAAGAGCACCGAACAGGGCGCCTTCAGACGTGCATAAAACGATACAGACGTTCGTAAGGTCCTAAGGCTGTATTCAAGAGCAGGAGACCAGGGCTATGCAATAAAAAAGTATTTTTTGGTGCATCCGGGAATACGAGCACATTGCAGATCCGGTGTGATGAATGTACAGCGAATTTGACATGTCACCTATTTTAAAGAACTGAACATGTTTCCAAATTGAGACAAGTAGGAAGTACATAAAATTTCTTTGACTTTCTTTGCGTCGAAAGTTTATTTAAGCTGTCATCTGATTCTTGTGAATCCAACAGAATTGGCCAAGAACGTTTCTCGATTTCTCTTGGTAGCCGGGGATGTCGTGTGCCCGCGACTGATGTTTAAAAGTTATCATACACGTTTCTGCAGCAACAGACAATGTTACCAAGTATCACAAAATTAACAGCCTAGAACGAGGACGTTTTCTGTAAATACAGATTTTACTATTACTACAAATTGTCTACAAAATACTATTTACAAACCAAGTGTTACAAACCTTGCGACGGCGTGAAACTTTAATTTATAGCCAACAAATTTAAAGCATGCGAATCTAGCTTAATTAACAAATTATCGTAAAAACCGGCGAAATATTTGTACTTCCCAGCAATAAAATAAACGTGGCTCGAGTGGCATTTAATTCCACAACCACCCAAACACAAGCCTCGAAAGCTCAGCCGTGAGCAGAACTGCTTTGCATCATTAACTTGCGCAACCAAAGTACGACATGAAATGACAGAACTGGAAGTCTGTGCTACAGGAAACTACGCACTATGACTTCATCTAGAGCTCCCTCTTACATTATGTAATCATGTGAAATTGCTTGTTAGTTGCAGAAATACAACATTACCCATGAAGTTCGAATGCAGCAAGTGTCTAAGACCCAAACGTACGTGACACAGCCGTGACGTTGGCTGCCTCAGAATGGAAATAACTATTTAACTACAGCATAGGTCAAAGGTACGCCATGTGTCAGAGACGTGTTTGTGTGCAGATTCTTCAAAGCGTGACATCTGTTGCAACAAAATTCATGGGAAGGTGTACAAATCATGTACGATACCAGGCTAGAGGAATGATAAAGTTCGTGGTAAAAATGTAGTAAATGGAGGCAAAAAAAATTTGGGATGTCTATTAAACACTCTATTTTCTAATTAATGCACAAAATATAATATGTAGATAAAATTAAAATAATAAATTATTTAAAAGTGCTCCAACATGTTTCGGATCACAGAGGATCCATCATCAGTGCTTGGCTAAAAATTACAAGAATGATTCTATCGCGTCCATTGACATGGACAAGGTCGGAATTATTGCAGCATATTTTGACTGTAATTATATCCTGTCCATGTTAATGGACACGATAGAATCATTCTTGTAATTTTCAGCCAAGCACTGTACAAGGCTTCCTGATGATGGATCCTCCATGATCCGAAACATGTTGGAGCACTTTTAAATATTTTATAATTTTAATTGTATCTACATATTATATATTGTGCATTAGTTGGATAATAAAGTGTTTAATTATCATTGATGCACGGTGCAAACA
>Ga0123355_10010482_pt1 | contig 14210 bp, 7 predicted proteins | sample TergutEmb28metaG_3_FD_89872 | JGI IMG/M metagenome (GOLD analysis project Ga0123355, IMG submission 89872) | Embiratermes neotenicus P1 segment gut microbial communities from Petit-Saut dam, French Guiana - Emb289 P1 | ecosystem: Host-associated > Arthropoda: Insects > Digestive system > Gut ...
TTATGTCTTTGAATGGCTGATTAAAGTATTTGAATAAATTTTGTATTGGATTTGCCCCTTCTTTTTCATTTATTCTTTTATTACTAATGTTCCCTGCTATGTTTGAAAAGTAACTGTTAAGTTCGTTTGGGATGGTTATTTGGTTATATACTACTTGGTCATTGATTCTTATTGAATCAATGTTACCTTCATTATTTAATTTACTTGTTTCTTTGCGAATAATATTCCATGTGGTTTTCATTTTATTTTTCGATTTACCAATGACTTCTTTATAGTACAGTTTTTTCCGCTTCCTTTATAACTTTAGCTATCGTTTTGCAGTACTGTTTGTAGTATAACTTATGTTCCATTTCATTATTATCCCTCACCTTTAGATATAGTTCTCTCTTTAGGTTACAAGAGGTTTGTATCCCTTTGGTTAACCCAGGTTTAGAAATTGCTTGGCAGGTTGTATGTTTCTTAGTGAAGCAACAGTGAAACGTCTTTAGATATATGTTTAAAAATTTATTAAAAGAGGTGTTGGCATCATCCTCCATAAAGATGTCTTCCCAATTTTCATGACTTAGTAGTAGTTGGAATTACAGTATACTTTGGTCATTAATGTCCCTCTTTGTGGTAATCTTATTTGTTTGGTTTGTAAGAACCGTGTTTTCAATCATTATTATCTGCGCCTCGTGGTTGGAAAGCCTATTGATGTGGGGATTTATAATATAATTTTTGGTCCTTGTTATAAATATGTTGTCAATGTAGTTAATCATTGGCAATTCAATTCCACACAAACACAACATCCAAACACAGTATTTTGATTTATTATTATTTTCTACAACATGTTTCGGTCAGTGAGAACTGCGCTCTTAGGGGTTATTATACGGTGAGTATTGGTAATTTTTACTGATGTTTCAGGATTACCAATCAATCTGATCTTGACCCTGGGACCAAGATCAGACCAATAGGTAGTTCCAAATCATTGGTAAGAAATTATCAATGTTTGTTGTATAATAACCCAGAACAGTGCAGTTCTTATCTACTTCACAGTGGAAGCATGAAATCACACACATGTTTCTGCCATTTGTTCAACCATTATCAGTTAGAGGATACAAGTGCATAAAAAGTGTTCATGTGGACTAGATTGCCAATATCTGTACAAAAATTTTCAGTACTCATTTTTCCGCCTTGTTTGTCTGTTACAGTTGTGTTGCTGTTTGGACTGAACTGGAGGAACTTGTGCTCTCTGGAAATAAACTGCAGAATTTACCAGACAATATTACATGCCTAAAACACCTGCGTGTTCTACGTGTACACTCTAACCACCTGCAAACAATTCCATGTTTTGGTAAAATGAAGTCTCTCAAGGTACAGGAAACTGAATGTGGGTAGCCTTAACTCCTTTGCAGCAGACACACTTAGTCTCCGTTCTTCTCTTAGAGTGACACAAAATTTCACTTCTTTATAACACAACTAGTAAAACGGCATATAGTTTTGTATACTGCATTTTTATATTTGAATTTTCAGGGTACCAACACATATTTAAAAAGTCAGGGAATAACTGAACCTGAAATGAAAATAACTTTTTGTGTTAGTGTAACATCTGAACTTTTGTTCATTCTGGACATATCAGTGATATTTTCTGTCAAAGATCTAAAACAGCACCCAAAAGATTCCTTCATATAAAGAAAACACACCCACTTCTGCAGCATTCTCTGAGAACAAAGTCTTTGTACTGCTTTCAGGAGTCAAACAGTTTTTCCAATAAACTTCTATACAACACATAATATGTGTTGTTAAATATTAGGCTGCCATTGCCTTTTTTTTACTTTACTAATTTGTACTTATGCATTTTTGTGTTTAATTTCATTCTTACAGTGAATTTCAGTCCAAATATTTCCCTGAAAAAACACCAAGTTCATAACATGTATGTCACTTAATGTAATAAGTTTCTAAGAGATCTACCTAGTATAAGTAAGGTACAGACATATTAAATGTTAAGTTGCAGTGTCCAAGAAAATAATATGTAATAATGAAGACATGAATGATTACAGGTACTGGACTTAGCACATAATTGCCTGGACAGGGTGAACTTGGCAACATTAGTTCCTCAGCAGCTCCAATTTCTGGACCTATCTTGTAATTCTAAATTGTATGTGGATCCACGACAGTTTCAACTGTACAGGTGTGATTACAAATAAAACAGAAGTTTTAATTTTTTTTTCAGAATTTATCCTTGTATATATTATAATACAATAGTTAGAGTACATAGAATATATATAATTTAATGTTACTATTATTATTTGTACATCACAAGCTGGATAATGTGACATACATTTTAAAGTCTGTAATACTGAGGTACCCAGCTGTTGGTATAGCAGTAATGTCTTACATTTTGATTAGACAGGTACGCTGTTCTGTTACTAGCCAGTATAGTGATTATCTTGGCTGAGACTTTTCATGGTTTTCATCAGTTTCTCTATGCAACTGCTACAATAATAACTTTAAATAGGCTACAAAGGCTTCATTCAAAATGCACACCCACCATTACCACCACCACCATCACCACCACTGGTCACTAATACAATCACCACTACTACCACCATCATCTTAATTAAAGGCTGAGAGATTACTGCATAAACTAGATTGGAGTGTGTATACATGTCTAACACAACTATACGGTGGTAGAGATATGTATAATTTATTACATAAAGAACAACTACATGTTTCAGTCCTTTTCATTGGCCATCTTCAGGTTGATAAATGAAAAACTTAGTAAGCAGCTACACTTGACTTGTGTGGATTGTATACAGTGGGGAGGTAAGATGTGGAGTGGGAATGAGATCTCGCATGTTGTGTAGGATGGGTGGTGTAGGTACATGAATTCTACTATTTTCTATTCTAGGTTAATATAGTTGGATCTATGGTATCATCTTATGTTAGTAGAGGTTATATGTACATGTACATTTGGCTTATAAAATATATATACAGTGTGCAACTTATATAAATGTAGTATCTATAGTTATAGTAGGTTTCTTGATCTAAGACTATACACAAATATGGTTCTTATAATTGTAGTGGATCGTTGATTTAATCACTTATATTTACTATTATAGTACCTCGAGTTTGGTTTCCATAATTTGTCAGTTCAGTGTCTGAAGTGAAACTATTATAGGAAGGAATAAAAGTGAGTTGGGTAAGGAACGTGAATTAGCAAATAGTAGTGTGGAACCGCGACCTACTTGTACAAGCAAAATTAAATTAATTTAAATTAAGGTAATGTTGATGTGTTAAGTTTCTCTTCTGGTGTCGTTGATTCATGCGTGTTCTGGTTGGAATGTTCTGCGGGTGGTGATAAACATGTAGTTGTTCTTTATGTAATAAATTATACATATCTCTACCACCATATAGTTGTGTGAGGCAAGTATACACACTCCAATCTAGTTTATTATAAACGCAACAGGAATGACGAACCTTATGAGATTATTGCATGTTTGGTACATGTACAAGGCTTAATACTGCCTGCGTCTGTTTTCTTTGCGAATCTACAAGTAAGCAGTTTGTCTTAACACATATGGGTAAAAACTGTAAATAATTTATAACAATAAAAATATAGGTAATATTCATTACAGTAAATTATTTGGAAATTTGTTACTTTCACATATTTTTGTTTAGAACTCATCGTCCTATGAGCTTGGTAGATGTCTCTGGACAGAACCGTACCTGCCTTCCCTCAACGCCATACCAAGATGGAGGGGGATATTTAGGACCACCATGGAAAGTCGGGTTCTCTGAAACTGCAGGCTACAGAGAACGGTATGTTTCTTCACTCAAATGGAAAAGCACTTTTGCTACAATCCTATCAAACACTTATGCCCAGAAAATTCATTTTTAAATTTATTGTTTCCAACTGGGTTTTAAGATACAGAGTTTATGAAAATAAAGATTAAGCTTTTAATTCATATCCTGTATACACATAAATATTTATAACACAACGTTGCAACAACTGTCAAAGAAATGTGAAATTTATGAACATTTTTTCTTTTCTTACCTGAAAACTTTTCAAGTGTCACATTGAATCACTTTCCACAGCGATTTCCAAGTAGCTGGTCATGAACTCCATTCTCTGTCAATCAGAGTACTTGTGATTATTGTTTGTGAGGGTATTAAAGCAAAATGACTAATATAGCATCCCTCCTACACTCGATCACATGCAGAAACTGAAGCAGTTATTGGTACCTGCAACAGTTCAGGCTTTCTTCCTTTTTAATGCAGAATGTTATCAGAAAATGAATATTCCTACACTGAAAACATTTTCACCTACAGAAAATACGCATACTTTTTATGCTGTTTGACATATTCTGCACTGGCACACTGAAAGTATATATACATAACAATTTAAAACGACATTATTTATTTTAACACCTTATACATACACAGAACTTCCCAAAGTTGGGTCACTTAGGCAGAAGAGACAAATGTTGACGTTAATTTGGGTACCTTAGATATGCATCAGTAGTGGAATAACAAACCAAGAACTTGTACACATTACAATTTTTCTTCATATCATTAATGTAAACAGTTGGAGAGCCATAGATTCTTAAGTTTCCATGTTGCATGTTGGCAGACCATAAATCTCTTTATCATGTTACTCAGTGTGTCAAAATGCCATGCATGAGGTGTATATTGGAATGAGTACTCACATATGATACATACATGAAAAATGGCTGTGTTAGAAATATAGTAGTTTCTGGAATACATTTCAGGAGATTAGATTGCAAAAGAGAAAACTAATCACAAAGGGACAGAGAGAGAATAATTATTGCAGAAAAAAGAAACAAATCAAAATATCAATGGAGTTTAAACTTGTTATTCAGGGCCAGGAATGCAAGTATGGAACAATGAAAAGCCCTTCCAGCATGTGCTATAAATTGAGTATATATTATTTGTAATGTAATGTAAGGCTTTTGGTTTGTCAGCTCAACTAGAAGTTTGGTGTCAGCAGCCTGAAGTGATGCAAAGAGCATCTATCTGTAACATCTGCCCAGTTCGGTGTATGTTGGTGATCAGAAATCTATGTAAATTTGCTCACTGTGATTGCAAGTGTTATTTAATTATTTTGACGATTTTATCACAAACACGAATTAACAGTGAAAAAAATGTTTATAATCTATACCAAGAAAAGATACTGTAGTATGGGCTGTCTCTTACTGTCTCATTCTTCATGATAAAAATTCCTTCTCAAAGAGTAATACACTCTACACGAGTAAAAAAATTCGCAGTTTTTACTACGAGGGGCTGCTAAGTCCTTAGCCCGACCAGGAAGGAAACAAGCTACAGGGATCAAACTTGGAATTTATTCAACATGCTCCCCACGAAGCTCCGTACACTTCTTAACCCGTTGCTCTAACTTTTGCAAGCCACTCAAAAAAAATCCAGAAGGTTGTCCGTCTAACCAGGTCTCCGCAGTAGCAATGACCTCCGCGTCGGACGAAAAATGGCGACCTTTCAATTGTTTTTTCAGCCGAGGGAACAGGTGGCAGTCCAACAGGCCAGATCTGGAGAATAGGGTGGATGATCAAGACACTGGAAGCTCAGATAGGCTGGGTTGCAAGTTCCCGGTGAGCCGGGGTATTGTCGTGCAAGAACAAGACCTCCTTGGTGACCTTCCCGCGGCTTTTTTCCTTCAAAATGCCCTTCAATTGCACCAGCATAGATGAGTAATACTCCGCGTTGATAGTTTGGCCCTTTGGAAGATAATCAATGAGGAGGATGCCGTCTTAATCCCAAAAAATCGAGTCGAGAACTTTTCCAACGGATTTTTGCACTCGGAATGTTTTGGGGTGGGGTGAGCCGCTAAGCCGCCATTCCACTGATTGTTGCTTTGTTTCTGGGTCATAGTGGTATAACCAGGTTTCGTCCTTGGTCACCAATCGCGACAGGAAATCATTTGGATCGCGCCGAAAAAATTCCAAAAGTTGCTCAGACGACCGGCACCGTTGACGTTTTTGATCCGCGTTCAGGCATTTCGGGAACAACTTCGCGGAGAGCTTCTGCATGTCCAAATCTTTATGAATGATGGACCCAACCCAATCACGTGAGATGCCCAGTTGCTCAGCTATTGATTTAGCCGAAATCCGGCGGTCTTCCAAGATTAGCTCGTGAATTTGACCAATAATCTCCGGAGTGGTCACTGTTTTGTGTCGTCCAGGACGAGGCGCATCACAGGCGGAAAAATCACCACGTTTAAACTGGGCCACCCAGTTTTTGACGGTGGCATACGATGGTGCATGTTCCCCTAATGTTTCTGTCAGAATGGCGTGAATTTACTTTGGCGTCTTACCTTGCAGGGTAAAAGAAACTTGATGACAGCTCACGTCTCCATGTTGTTGAAATCACGCGCGTCGCCTGATATGCTTCATTTCAACCTCTGTAACAAGAAAAGACTTGCAATTCGGCACACGAACATACCCTTCTTTCCAATGACACTATCGATTCCATCCTACATCAGGAAGTAGGTGGGGCTAAGGACTTACCAGCACCCCCTCGTATACACAAACGTAGACACAGTGGCCAGGACTACAGACTTACCAACACCAGCACTAACAACTCCAAGTAAAGACAGGGTGCAGCAGCAGTAGATTTGCCTTCCCCAACTGGTGAGAGACTAAGTTTTTGTCAGAGAAGAAGAGGAAGCAGCCTAGGCTTCCTTAGCACAAGGATTCCCAAATGGTTCTGAACTGGTTCCTTGAGTTTTGTCATCTCTTATAAACTTCCTCCTCAATTATCTCTGCAGCATGAGTATCAAGAACTTTCTCAATATCAGCCTCTTCCAAGTCTGGGAATCTTTCTCCTGGAACTTCACAGGCTAAGATAAAGCTGTGCCTTACTTTGGCCTGCTGGTTGGTGAGTCCCTGTAAGTCATTAACTGTTCCAGGTCAAAGCTTCTTCCTGCAGCCACTCAGAGCCATGGACTTTAGTTCATCCCTTATATTTACTATGCAGGCAGCTATGGTGCATAATGTCCTGCATTCACTGGCACTGAAAGGGGCCTCCTTTCAACTTGCATCCAAAATACTGAGGATGGTGTGGCAAATGTGGTATGTCTCGGAAGTTACAATTATTCCCTTGTTGAGCAGCTGCAGGGTAAGATGGTGGTGTTGGACAGACACTCAACTCAGAGATTCAGATGGGCAAGATCAAGATCCTGCAGAAGCCTTGGGCACCAAGGACATGGAACATGCATTCTAGATGATTTGACTTCAGGTGCAGTTTTGAAAGAGCCTTACTGGCATTGCCCTCACAACAGTACTGACTGCTGACCAAACTGTTGATTCCTTCATGCCATAATGACATCTAAATGCAGTAATGCTCATTCTCCCGTCCAACTTAATCATAACTTCCAATTTCTAAAACAGAGATATCGCTTTAGTTTTCTTGTCAACCTTAAGCTCTTCAATAGAGAGAGCGTGTGCACACACACACACACATATGTATATATATCATCCATTCCAGACATAATTCAAACACAAGGGCATAGTACCCCACACACTCATTCAAGTATGACCATAAATAAACAAGGGATCTGTACTACCTATCATGAGGGTTGCCACAATAATTCTGGTAAGAATAGGTGAAACCACAACACACAAACCCACAAATGGGATGATCTGCTTTGTACAGGTATACTTGTAATCATTAAATACATTGAGATACTGTGGTCCTGAAACATGCAAGTTCCTGAAGTGTGTAACCCAGTACAATCTGGTATGTCTAGAAACCCAAAACTGTATTTGAATTTACCCTTTATATTATAGCAAGGCAAGTCACCATGATTTACAATACAGTACAAGCACCAAAAATGTTTGTTAGGTTGTGACTGCATAAATGTGTCTCTGTTGTAAAGAAAATGGCCAATTTGATGATAGTGTCGCTAGTGGAAGAGAGTAAGATGTTAGGTACTTCAGACAGTTTACAATATTTCACCTAGACTGTATAGTGCATATTTCATTCTGCAAATTTTAACATTTTACTACAATTTAAGTTATATTTCATAACTTCTCAAATTATTTATGAAAGGTATTTTTGCCAAAGCTAGTATTTTAAAAAATTCAAAATTCATTAATGCAGTGTTTCATTACGAATGTAGGGCATTTCAAGGGCTAGTTTTAACGTTATTCAGAATTACCATATCATTGGACATTCCTATCTGTGTCAGTACTGCTTTAATTAATTACATTTCTGCAGACTTTACATCACTCAGATTCGCCTGCCTGCCTTTTGCAACATGGAAGGTCTCTTTGGCATGTTTGATGGAGGAAATAACAACGACATTCCTAATAACCTTACCAAAGCTGTTCCCCGCATGCTGCTAGAAGAGAGGACAGTAAAGGAAACAGCCAGTGAATATATGAAATATACAATGCTTTCTGCTCACAGGTAACATATTTGCTCTGGCATGAGTTAAGGATCAGAATACCATAATGTGTGATCATGTCTCGAAATGAGCTAATTTGCATAGTCTTACTCTATATTGAACTACTAAGTAATCTAGGGGAGATAATTTATGTAACAGTAAGCGACTGTTTACCATACAAAAGAAAATTATCAGAAATATGGTTGGTGCCATGTCTAGAAATTTGTATATTTATGAAACTGAGATGTTACTTCTTCCATGTGAGTACATATTTGTATTAATGAGTTATACTGTAAATAGCCTAGAATCTTTCCCATCATATCAACTGCACACAGTGTTAACACAAGGGAAAAATATGATTTTTCAAAGATCAACTACAACTCTGTGTTTCCAGAATGTGCTGGCAGAAAATATTTCAACACTGTACCCAGTCTCAAAGTGCAAATGATAGAAGGAGCAACATTGTGGATCTAATGTACGTCACATGTTGCTGAATTAGACAAGTAGACTCTGTCATCTAACAGAGTTTTGTTGAGACTGGTATTCATTTCAGATATTTATATCATTGACACACAATGTGATGTCCTACATAAAGCACTTCCAAGCAGCATTAAAACAATATTTAAATATACATTCCTTTTACTCCATTGATGAACTGCTAATGTTCAATCCTACTGAAGGTTTCTGCCTTTATATGATGTAAATCAATAGAATAATTTGTTTTTACACATGAGCATTTTGTAGAACATTTACTCTTGCAAGTTCTGTGGTCTTGCAGCAGTGTAGCAGAGGATTTTGTTCTGGGATATTATGATGTCCAGGGGAACTGGATCCAGACATTTTGAAGAAATTCACTCCTCATCTCCAAGGGCCCATAAATTCCAAGAAAAGATCTACTGAGCCTTGAAAATGAAGGCAGTAAGGAGAGTATTTTCCTTCAAAATGTCAGAATCTGATTACCCCATGACGTGGATTTATATCCCAGAAAAACTCAATATTCAGGATTCAACTTAATGACTTGTACTGTATTCATATGTAAGCTTTTTATTTTATGATTTATCCCAGATCCTATATTTATTTTCACATTTTGATCCCTGGAATGTTACGAAATATGCATGCACAAGTGTGTATGTAATCATGTGTGTATTCATGATATGCCCTAAGAGGTATTTTCCTTGAAAATGATAAGAATGGGGCTCAGGGATAACCAGTAGACCTACAGGGTTAGCATTCATGTTTAATATCAAAAGGATTCAAAGCTGGATTGCTACACTTGCCAGTGACATACAAAATAAAAACAAATATCTATCCACATGGTAAACATTCATGGTGAAGACCAGAAAGTGTATAGACACCTCCAAAAATGCTGTGTACATTAAATACAACATGTGTAATGGATGATTTCCAACAATCTTATAATGAGCCAACTATCATAAATCTTTACAGTCATTAATTGTGTTTGTGTTCCATGAATGATTGCAGGGAACTGAAAGAAACTGGTCAGAAGTATGGTGTTTGTGGGACATTATGTCACATTGTACAGACAAAGCCAAGTAGCTCATCAAATTTTATTTCTGGAAGCCACCACCGGTATACAATGAGGGTGGCTAGCGTTGGGGAGGCTCGAGCAGTCCTGTGTCGCCATTCAGAATTAATCAACTTGTCTCAAACTACACATGAAGTAAGTACAGTTGCCTCCAATCCTCCTGACCTGCACATCCACTCAATATCCATAAAATCCATAAATGTTGCCACTTTTTTCTTTTCAGAATCTGAATCACAGTCAACTAGGGCACAGTGCCATGTTTCCACTAGTCATTCCTGATCCACATGTCATAGAAGTTGAGCTGGATGAGACTGATGAATGTCTGATAATTGCTAATAAGAGGTATAAAATATAATCAAAGCCCTTAAGATTAACTCTTATCATTAATAACTCAGTACTTTAGATAATTCACAGTAATTTAATCCAAGTAATCATTACTCAAATTAGCCACATGCCCATTATACGTCAGGCAGCCACAATATTCATGTACCATCCCACAGATTCCTTTCTAGTCTTGTCTTGTTTCATAATAATTTAATAATGCATTACACTAATAGCTGTTCAGTTATTATCACATCTGAAACTTACCAAATGCTCTCACCTTACTCCAAAAAAACTGACACGCATTTCAGGAACCACAAAATTATATTTCACTTAATAGATCTTCAGTAACTCATATTACATTTTTTTCATAAATATTCGATCACCTGATAAAACATTTCCTGTAGCATAAACTTTAACATTCCGATGATTCTTTCATGTTTTTAGTGCCTTTTCAAGCTGCCCATGACCAAAAAGACATTCAAGTAAGAAATGCCCATACAGTTGAACAACTGTCCATGTGACTGACTGTTGTCACAAAGGCAAAAATCACAGAAAATTTGCAGCATCACATATTGAAGGGAAGGAAGCTTTAACTTGTGTCAGATCTAATATAAGGATTACCTTCGTCACTGCCAGTTAGTTCTGCTTCAATAAGATTTCTGCACATTCAACATGGCTTTGTTTGGATCCAAATTACAGCAACATGATAAATGCACCCACTCTTAGCTTCATCAGCTGGGGTAGCACTCCGGATGGACATTGCTGGCTAAGAAACTCAACAGTTAGTTTCATGCACCTCACAATGAACACACCAGTCATGATGGGCCACCATAATATTCACACGCTAGTCCACAGGCACCATCATTGCTCATTTCTTTATTCTTACAGAAAACGAAGCATTCATCTCATGTATGGAGTGCAAACACTCAACCATTTCTTCTGCCACACATGGTACTTCTAAGAGAACACACCCAGTAACTATGGCAACCACTATCAACACTCAACTGTTTCTTTTGGTTTACAATGCACCAAGAACACAGCAACAACTGTAACCATGATAACAAAGGTGCTGACTCACATGTGGCATATTATTTTCATGTTTTATCTTATTTTGCTTCCTAAATTTCTACTGCTCCCCACCTTGTAGCTGAGATCTGAAGAGTGAAATATAAATCTGTTCTTTCAACCAGAGAGTGTTCCTATTTAAGTTACTGCAATTACCTGAATGTATGACACTCTTGTATGTAAGGTGACTCCACTGCACAAACTTCAATTTTTAAGAAAACACCTATAGAGTATGTTTACTGTTGTACAAGACAATAATATAACACCTCACTTTCCAGAGGATGAATTAGGAAAAAATTCTCTCTTATATTCAGATAAATATCGTATTAATGACTTTTTAGTTGATCTTATTGAATATTCATTAATGGCAACATACATATAGCAGGAGAACACCAGAATAGCAAACAGATGATAATATAAGATGGTAATAACAACTGAATGCACCCACAGGTTTTGGGAAGTTGTGAGCATGAAGGAGGCAGCACAGGAGATTCGAGATGTCAGCAATGCAATCCTTGCTGCAAAGAGACTTCAAGATCTGGCACAGAGTTATGGCAGTGAAGAGAATCTGAGCATTTTGGTAGTTCATTTCGGCAACCTGGCCAGTACAAATGCGGACCAGATGATGCAAGACCTACGGCACACAATCCAGAAAACTAAGCAACAGTGCTGGTGCAACTGCTGCTGTGGAGATAGTCCTCATAAACAAAGGTACTACATGCAGAATCCTCCAGATGCAGACCGTTCATCTCCAAGTGGACAGAGTGATCATGCCAGCAGCGACTGCATTGGAAGAAATCGGCTGCTGGAACAGGAAAAAATGACGACATTGTACAGGAATAATTTAACAACACAATCTGTGCTTATGCATGAGAACGGAACCAAAAAGATGGGACCAGCCATAGAACGTCGCAGTTACAGAGACAGTAAGCGAAGCAACAGTGGTGTACTTAAGGCAATTCGCAGCAAACTAGATGCCTACAGCAATGGACATCTTGCAGATGCAGAAGAGGAGACTGGCTCAGATCGATCTGGGACACAAGTATCAGAGGAGCAGTTCAAGTGCTGGGAGTACATGCTTGAACAAAATACACAGCTACTGTTTGATAAGGAACTTGACACCCTGTCCAGGGGATTTGGTCGACGTGGAATTTCTCGGACAAGTGTCACATTGGATCCTTTGTGGCCTCAGCCATCAGCATCACTCAGACATAGAGGGAAAGCCTTTTCCAGGAGCAGCCCACATTTATCAGATTCAGCAGCTATGCCAGCAGTTCCTTTTCTATCCCGCCATTTTGGTAGTGCTCGTTCTTTTAACCCAACTGGACGGCCATCAGTGAGATTTGGCTCAGGGCAACACATGTTAAATGGTGGACCAAATGCAGCTTATTTTGGTAGTCTGCAGAGGCTTATACCATATAATCTTGAATACAATTTCTCTGTGATTCAGGAGAGAGGAGGAAACCAAGACTCTCTAGAACAAGACAGTCGCATGCAACAATACTGGGGTGTCACTACAACGGAACTGTGACAGCAGAACATTGCTCCTAGAGACATAAAATATTACTTTATTGTGTAGTGACCACCTTCACCCTCTTCTGCTTCAATATTTTCTGTATCTGCTGACAAAATAAGAGCAATACAGCCTTTCCAAGAGCATTTTGTAAATAAATTTAAATTCTAACAAAAAAAAGCTTTTATACACACTCTAACCTAGTCAAATTTCCCAGTGACCCATTCCACTGTAAATTTATTTTGCGCTTTGAAAAGCATTTGTTAGCCTGTCCATCCACACAAAAGTAACAGCCATAATATATATAGGACACATTTTGCTGGAAGTCAGTATGGTCAGAACTACACCAAATTTTGTCAAGCCATAACAGTTATTTTGATAGGACTGCTTCACCATTTCTCCTCATGCTTTGGTTATGCTGATCCAAGCCCCCACATCTGTCTTCCCACAGACCCTCAACCTTTCATTGTATTCCTCAGTTTCTTCCTATGTCTTTCTGCATCTCTCAGTCACATCCTTCTTTTAAACATTCGTCTCAGTTGCGTTGGGTAGACCAGAATCAGCTAGACGAAAACTTACCTTCAATGTGAACATTAAATGGAGGTATCCCAGCGCCTGCAGTCACTTTGCCAATGCATCCACAGAAACATGTTTGACTGTTTTTGGTGATTTATTGCTAGTAAATGAGTGATGTCATGAATTTATTACCCGACATTTTATGATTAAACACGGCAGTTGAAATAATCACACCTGTATGGTACTCTGTCATTTAAGTTTTAAGGTTACAAGTGAAATTTCAATTAACAAATTTGAAATTCACATTACACTTATGGAATTTAAGCAATCAAGCAACACATCCACCCAATTCCAGCATAGCAAAAAGAGTGTCCAATTAAGTTTGTGTCCAGGGTCTGCCCTACAAAGAATTCTTCCCTCCTGATGTTGAAATATTCTCACTGGCTGCAATGTGAATTTTGCTGTCCCCGATAGGCCGAATTTAACTTTTTAAAAGTTTAAACCTAACGGGATAAACCAAACAGTGCAGCAGATTACTCTAATTTATGTTAGGAGATCCCAAGTTTGCAATTAACGATTATCTTGGGGCAGGTTACCTTGCAACCTTCACCTGGACGAATTGTGACTGCAAGAACAGTCAAGTGTACGATCTCACAAACACAACACATTCCTACCTCTTTTGAAGTGATATGCCACCACCATCTTTCCTAAACTAACTTCTCTTCCTTATGCTAAAATATACCGATATAACCCAAAACACCTATGTCCAAAGTGGAACGGTTACGGAGATAATGGCCAGAGAAGTTTGAAACTTTGACAGCTGTTACTCACTTATTGATTACCAA
>Ga0123355_10010486_pt1 | contig 14208 bp, 10 predicted proteins | sample TergutEmb28metaG_3_FD_89872 | JGI IMG/M metagenome (GOLD analysis project Ga0123355, IMG submission 89872) | Embiratermes neotenicus P1 segment gut microbial communities from Petit-Saut dam, French Guiana - Emb289 P1 | ecosystem: Host-associated > Arthropoda: Insects > Digestive system > Gut ...
AACGAAGATAATTCATTCCGGAATCACATTCGTTAGCCGAAACATGATTTCCCGTAGGTTTCTATAGAAAATCGTTTAATTCGTTCTGGATGCTGCCCACTATTTAAAGATATGTTTCATAAAATAGTAAAAAGCACACTTTAAAAGGGCAAAAACTCACCAAAGGCTGAGATGAACAGCTACCCAATTGGATGAAGGAGAATGGAAAGTAGAATGAAAAACTGGCCATCTTTACACTATTATACTGAAAATATATTATACAGTACACTTTGTACTATTAAACTGAAAATATGTACACAACGTTTTTACTATTCTTCTTCCAAATTTTCAGAGTTTATTCAAGGTAAGTCTTCTCTTCTTCAGTAGCTGGCCTCTGTCTCTTTGCTAAAGGAGAAGTCAAAAATCTGTCCAAAGTTGATTGAACTTCTCTTAAGCTCCTGGAATGGCGCATCCACTAAAACATTCGTTAGCCGAATCCATATTCGTTAGCCGAGTCTGAAAAACAGCGGAAAAATCTTCGTTAGCAGGGTCACTCGTTAACCGAGATATCACTGTATCTTCAAAGTGCAAAATCTTTCACAGAATATATGGTCCAATATGCGGGAGAGGGCATTGGTGGAAGAAATACAATAGAGAATTAAAAGAGCTTTACAATGAACCAAATATAATTAATGTAATAAAGTCCAGTAGACTGAGGTGAGCAAGCCATATTGTGCGAAGGGACGAAAACTAATTGCCTAAAAGATATTACAGACAAATCCTGGAGGTCAACGAGGGTGTGGCCGACTGAAATCAAAATGGATTGACAGGGTAGAGGATGACGCAAGGAAACTGGGTTTATGGAAATTGGCTGGCAGCTGGCCAGGGTAGAGATCACTGGCGACATTTGCTTGAGGAGGCCAAGGCCCATCCAGTGCTGTAGAGCTGATGGTGATGATGAAAGATCTGTAATTGTACATTTGCATTACAATTAACGTCCGATAAAAATGTTCAGAATTATGTTTTTACTTATTTTTTATTTTTCTATCTTCTCATGAATTTTCTGTTCCATGGAGTTAATAAGCATGTGCACATTTTTCTGCTCTCTGCACCTTCCATCACTTTAAAAAAATTTGTCTTGTCTGTCTGTATGCATTGTGTAAAAGCGCACCAAATGTTTGGCAGACAAGAGGACATTACTATGTTCCCATAGGCTGTCTGTCTCTTTCCCACTTGAAGCATATTTTTAGTGTGTTACACCAGAACCTGTTAGTATATTTTAACTCTGTCATATGTGTTTGATGTCTGTAGGTGGTTTGCACAATACAGCCACATTTTTATACCTGTTTTGACTTTCTAGTCCAGCAGAAATGCCTAATGTGAAGCTTTATTTTCAGACCCTTCAGATGTCCATATATTATGACATTTTAATAATTTGTATTTTCATGTTAGGTGGATGAAGAATTGTATCCTGAGTTCTATCGTAAGTCAACAGACCATGTGAAGGGATCAAATGTGGAGACACCAGAGCCATTCTGTATTGGTCACATCAAAACAATCTTTTTAAAATCCACTGATAATGTCACAGCCTTTTCTGATATATGGATCCGTGTAAACAAGCTCTACCGTCCAGAAAACACACACAGAAGACCATCATTGAGTCAGCAGGTGGATCTAAACATGTGTTATTGGAGTGAGGAAGGCAAGTACTGTATTGCATTGCCTTGCACATCCTTGATTCTAGTATAGATTTTGAGATATCAGCAATATGAACAAAATAATCTTATTTGTCAGGCTGGTTTGAAGTACGTTTGCACTCGCAGAGTATTATACTGGCATTGACAGAGGCATTATTTGTCAGTTTTTTGTGACATGTGTTTCACCAACACATACATATGTTGACCAAGCTTATGGATGGATTCTAGGCTGAGCACATTCATTGTCAAGTAACATTGATAGTGACATACTTTTACACATTATATATGTGTGAAGGTAGGTCAGTAAGTCACAATTGATTGCAGTTCAACACTTGTGTGCCAGATGGGTTGGAGTTTGCAACAGTAGGTGGCTGCACACCCCAGGGTGGTTTCACATTGCACATAGATTGCTCATATGTATGTGATGTGCCTGAAGGAGTCAAAGTTGGCGACTGTGCTGCAGGAGTGCACAGTCAGAGATCAGCTTGCTATAGTTTGTTTTTAGTGGGTGTAAGCACAACTGGCTAACAGTATACATGAATATGCGCATTCTGTATATGGCACGAATTGTTTGTCACCCAAAGCTGTTTACAACTGGGTTCAAAAACATGCACACGGACATTCAAAACTGGAAGACACTGACACACAGTGTTGTTCAGTGAAAATCGTGAGATGCAGCTGTGAACCAGGTGGAAGCAGTGACTGGCGCCAACAGATGGGTAAGCACATGAGATGTGGTGGACACTGTAGGATGTTCACATGTGTTAGCCTACAGCAAATTACATGATGGACTGCACTTTTGAAAATTTTGCGCTCGCTGGGCTCCTAGAGAACTGAATCTTGAGCACAATATGACCTCATTTGGCTTGCTTTAGAACACCATTGTTACTGAGAGGCTGATGGGCTAGACATAAAAGTAAAAAGGCAAAGTGTACCCTTGTACAGGCACTGAGGCTCTGTACAGGCCATACTGCCCATATGGGGAGTAGAGGTATAGCTCTACTCTTTCTTGATCAAGGCACTAGAAGGGGGTGAGGGGTCAGTGTCATGCCCTGGCCGCTCTTTACCCCTGGGAAAGACCCGCCACCCATTGTACAGGAGACTGGATGGGCCCCACGGCCAGTCTGGACAAGTGCGGTAAATCTCGCCCCCACCAGGATTTGATGAAGGGCTAGACCTGCTCAACAGGATTGTTATGTGTGCTGTATCATGGGTCCATCACTTCAATATATATCACAATGCTTATCCATGCAATGGAAGTATTTTGGTTGACCTGTAACGAACTCTTTTAAATGTGTGCAATCAGCAGGCAAAGTTATGCTGACTAGTAATAAGAATTAAGCAACCAACAATATACACTGTGGGTGGGAACATGCAGCAAACTTTAACACATGTCCAACATGTTTTAGTCCAGCTTGGATATCATCAAGGAGTGCAGTGTAATACAATTGGAAGCGTCAAACAGGAGAACAGTGCATACATGAATATTGTAGGTGTGTTGAATAAATACAAAAACAGCTAAAAATATATGACAAATACAACATATCTTCTTATTTCAATAAAATACTTCTGTCATTGTATTGTAAAAATGTTGTTAAAATGACCTGCTGCTGCTACTGCCGAACATACACGTATGTGCATGTGTGTGTGTGCATGTGTAGTATGTTTGAGTGAGGGTGTCTGTGTTTTGTGAAGTGCAGTTTTGTGTAGTAGGTTATGTTGTATATAATTAGGTATTTGAAAAATAGTTATATGTTATGTTCTTAAAAAATAGGAACATTGTATGCAAACATCGAAGTATAATTTTTCTTGATTAAGATACAAACACATAATTAAACAAGCAGAGCACAGACAATTGATTTACGAAGTGAATGAAGCCCAGTACATGTCCAGAATTAATCTGGGCAGTTCTTAAGAAGATATATGGCTGATGTGAAAGCACCTGTAGTACCAGTATTACATTGCAGAGGAGGAATATGGCACCAACAAGTAGGGGAATATCCTGCTAGTCATGAAAAGGGATAATGAAAAAGATATTCTAAGGATGTGGAGGGGAGGAGGTTGTGGCTAGGGGTGAAGAGCAAATTTGAGACATTTGGAGGCCATTGAAAGAAAAGATTGTCTGTGAACCTGGAGTTTTCAAAACGAGGTGATGGTAAATTTTTATTGGTGAAAAGAGATCTTAAGCAACACTCCCTTGAGAACCTCAAATCTGGATCTTCAGTTGAATTGCACAAGTGATATTCAGCTGTTTTTGAGGGGAGGTAGGTGAGTGGAGGTTTTAGAAGGAAGAGGTGTGACCAGGCTGAGCTTAGACACTATTCATCCTCCAGGTTCCAATTGTAAGGGCATTTTGTTATCTCATTGTTGGCTTTTCTGATGATGCAAGGTATGTAAGCCTGGACGTTAGCTAAGAACTCCACTGTGTCAAAGTTGAGGTGTGTCATCTCTGTAGAGTATTTGTTCACCAGTGAATGCTGGTTATCCAGACTGATGTCTCTAATGTACTCAGAGATTCTAGTGGAGATCTGGTGCCAGCTTGGCTGATGTGTGTTGTGCCACTCGAGCAAGGTAGCTTGTATGCACCTGCTCCTTGAGATGAAACAACAGCTGCAGGTCACATAAGCAGACAAACTGAAGATTCTCTCTTACCAAGAGAGACAATTTTTTCCCCTCTTTTTTTATTTCCAGCTTGTGGGAAAGTCTGTTAATCACCTCTTTTCATATCCTCCATCTGCAAGTCTTTTCTTCATTTGTAGTCTTGATGACCCTTTGGGTTCCTAGAAAACCCTGTCATTACCCTGGGGAATGCTCCCCTGTTCATTTGTAACATGGTCTTCCTTTGCCCATTCTTCATGTCGCATGTCCTGCCCACTGCCAGTTCCATATAAGGGCCATCACGTGACCTCTGCAGATCCACTCACAATGAAACTGGCAGCTGTAATGCTTTGAAAAACATCAAGAAACCTTCACTACACAGCTGAATCATGAAATCCAAACATGAGCACTGATTGCCTTAACAAAATACTAAGGACAAGGAAATTGTATAGTTTGTTACCAGTAGTGAGTCATAATACTACTTACATATCTCTTTGTCCACAGAATGTGTGCTGAACTTCAGCGAGGTGGTGGGCAAATGCTATATTGTGTTTAGTGAGAACTTGAATGTTTCAATGACCGAATGGACAAGCTGTGGCCCCCACAGATTTTATTTCTCTCAGGCATACAACAGTATAAAACAGACCTTTGAGGAACCGCCGGTGCGTGCTATGAATATTGGCAACCAAGGAAAGGTAAGATGCTACAAGAAAATGATGTGTAAAGTGAATTTTGTTTCCTTATAAGCAAGCATATTTAGAACACTACCAGCATTGAATCTATGCATAGCTGTCTGATACCATTTGCTCTTTCTGCAGTAAACTACTTATACACCTTTTGTGCATTTCCAACATGCTGTCTGAATCTGCTGAAGAAAAATACAGAGCAGTCTTGATTTTCTGGATGTTTTGTAATCCTGTTGTACATCTAATTTCAAGGTTCCTAGGTTAAAACTGTGTTGAGCTTTACAGTCACTCCTCCATGGCCGCATGTTATTGTACACCCTTGGCAACACATGTCATGTGTCTGAAATTTTCTACAACTAGGGATCCCATTCAAACCAATTTTGCTGCAAAACTCAGTTTGAGATGCGAAATGTGCTAGGGTTTTCCAAGTCATAAAAACATGATATTTCTGATCATGCATATGAAATATTTGACTCTCCCATGTTGGAATAAAATATCTGTACTAGCAAGACAGCCATCAAACAGTCACTGACAGAAAGCAACAGGAGGGGAAGAGGAAGATGTATAGATTAGTCATTATAGAAGCTCTGCTGATACTGTGACAGTTGAATGGATATTTAAAGAAAAATAAGCAAGTGGTCTGAGTTTGAGTAATACTCATAATTTGACATAATAATTTTTGTCTGAATTATTTTATTGTTATAATATTAACAAATTATTCTGCTTTTTCCATTGCACGAGAGGTTAAAATATTTGCCTTCTACCCCCCATCCCCACCCCCACCCCACTTCCTGAATGTTTTTGTATGTCCTGGTTTTTGGATTTTCAAAGATGGGATCCCTATGTAAGACTAACCTCAAGTGCTGTAACCATACAGCTCTTGTAATTTCAAGCATTTCCAATTTCCTTGTACCTGTTGTTGTGTATGTGGCTTTTCTGTGCCTTCCAGTCATTACATTTATTTATACCAGATATTTATTGATCAGTACGGTCTGGACCCTTGTGTCAGGACACTTTCAGTGAAGTTGCTTTGTCTCAGTATTACCTTCAGTTCACATTTGAGTACATGCTGAGACCAGCGTGATAAGTGTTATACTTCAAGAAAGGAAATATGTAATGTTCATTGCTTTGCAAATAAAGTTGTTTGTCAACAGTCACATTTTAACATGTCAGTGTCAATGTCGATGAAAGGAAGGTACAGAAAAGTAACAAATATCTTCTTCAATTACACATCTAGCCTCACGAATGCTGAACATATAACTTTTGAAACTTATACTTCCTTACTCCATGGTGCAGAGTCCTTCTTGAGAAGCTAACTAGTTTGCAGCTAGTCAAGAAATTCCTCGCATTTCACGGAACCCGAAGGTTCATTACCGCACTCACAAGCCTCCGCCACCTGTCTCTATCCTGGGCCAGCCCAATCAAGTCCATATACCCACATCCCACCTCCTGGAGATCCATCCTGATATTATCCACCTATCTATGCCTAGGTCTCCCCAGTGGTCTCTTTCCCTTCGGTTTCCCCACCAAGACCCTATACACCCCTCTCTCCTCACCCATACGTGCCACATGTCCAGTTTGAAACTTATACTGTACTTAAATAATATAGGTTTATGTGTGTGTGTGTGCACACAGCATGTGCAAAACAAAACAAAAGAAAACTTACACCAGTACCAGGACTTGAACTAGCCTATGTGATCTCTGAAGTGTGCTAGTGTTGTGCCTGATCCACATGGCTATGAGTGTCTATGGTTGTGAATTCTTTATCTGTGCTTTGTTGCAAAACCTACTGATCCATCTTTAGAAAATTTGTTAAGTTATTCTGAGATTGCCTTATAATTTTGGCAGACATATTTGTGTGTTTGGTTAATAGATTTCTGGTGTCTGTAAATTTACACTAAACTGAACGCAGAGAACACCCCCACTTGGATGAATGCAGAGAAATTAGGAATGAGTTCAGTGAGGATGTCAGCCTTATGCTTACGTCACTTTCAGTTTTGGTGTTAGAAAATTGTAGGCACTTGATTTTTGTCAGATTGCACATAACACAGTGACAGCTGTACCTTTCACTTGTAATGTTTGTTGTTTATTTTGTTGTTTATATTAATTTCCCCCCTCCTCCACAAAGATACCTAAAAATGGATCTGTGTTGAGTGATTATCAACAGACCTTCCCTATCTTTATGACTAAATTTACTTACCTATTTCATTTATTTTAGAATTACAGTAGAGTCCCTTGCCACTGTTAATTGTGTCTTTTCTGCTCCTGATAATGATGTGTACACAGGACTGGTGAAATGATCAATGACAGGAGAGAAGTAACATACACTGAGAGAAACTTTCTGTAGTGCCACATTCATAAAAAGTCCCACGTTTACCTTGGGCTGAAATCGGGCCTGAGTGGTGAGAAGTCAGTCACTTTCTGTGTCATGGCCACATGATGAAGTTATGGACAATGCTGTTTGTGATGTGGTTAGTGATTGTTAATATGTGCAGTATCACTGAAGTTAAAAATTTAACCTTGTTTTAGGGAAAGGGGAAAGGGAAAGGCAAGAAATCTGAAGTGGAAGAGAAAAAGAAAACTGAGATGAAAATAGTGGATTGGCCCCAAAATCATACAAGGCTACGGTCTCTGGATGTGTTTGCTGGATGTGGGGGTATGTCATGTTAATAGATTTGTATGTGTATTAGTATCAACTTGCATATGTTTATAAATAAATATAAGATTGTTGATAAGTACAGTATAGAATTATGCTGAACAGATGATATGCACAGTGTATCATTTTGGTTACAATTACAGGATAACTTTCAAGTGTGTCTGTTTTGACCCAAAATAAAAATCTTAAAAAGTATTTGTCATTGTATGTAGATACACTTTAGATCTGTCACTTTCATCAGAATTAATTTTGATGAAAGTTGATATTAGCAGCTCTTACTAGACTATTATTGAACTTAAATTTTGATCTATATTTTTAAATTTTTATCATCACTTTAACATGAGTTTGAAAGTGTCTGCCCTGTACTTTTAGAATTTGATGAGATTTGACTTATGAGTTCATTAATAAATGTATAAGAGTGTAATTACAATTTTGAAAATTATTTATTAGTCATGGCTGCTGCTTGACAGGAAAGCTAAAATACATATTAAAAATATCTCTTTCCCGTGTTGTGTGCTTTTTCTGGGTAATTCCCCGGCGTCTGAATTTTATGTGCTGATTCGGAGTTTTTTTTCGAATAGTAAATTGTGTGGAATAAGAAACCAACTAGATGTCACTTAGTATTATATTTATTTCTCCTTATAAGTTGCTCAACATGTTTCGGGCCACCTTGTGCTCATCTTCAGGAGCTGACGACTTAGTGGTATTTTTTCACGTGTGGTGTAGTGCCGTGACTGCCAACACAGCCATGGCACTACACCACACGTGAAAAAATACCACTAAGTCGTCAGCTCCTGAAGATGGGGACAAGGTGGCCTGAAACATGTTGAGCAACTTATAAGGAGAAATAAATATAATACTAAGTGACATCTAGTTGGTTCCTTATTCCACATTGAACTACAATGCACGGCCAACCACACATCAAAGTCAATTGTGTCTTGCAGTTTCCTCCCCATAGAGGTGAATTATTCTTGATTTCAAACTTTTGCGATGGTCTGAATGTTGTATGCTTTTTTCTGGGTAATTCCCCAGCGTCTGAATTTTATATAATTATAGTTCTGCATATAAAATTCAGACGCCAGGGAATTACCCAAAAGAAAGCATACAACATTCAGAACAGGACGAAAGTTTGAAGTCAAGAATCTCTTTCCCACTTCACTGATTTGAAAAATGTCTGGGAAGGAATTCATAGAACTTGTTGGCATAAAACAGTGTTTAGTTGTAACTCTTTTTTGCAGGTTTGTCAGAAGGATTACATCAGTCTGGCATATCTGAGAGCTGCTGGGCTATTGAAAAGGATGAAGCAGCAGCCCATGCTTTCCGTCTCAACAATCCAGACTGTACTGTGTTTACAGATGACTGCAATCTGCTGCTCAAGTTAGCTATGAATGTATGTCTGTATTTTGTACGAGATAAGATGACAAATCAATTTAAATCAGGATATTTTGTCCTCCCAAACCCTACCTAGAAAACTAAAGATTGAAATACAGTGAAAGTGTACTTAAATAGAAGTGTAGGTTGTTGAACATTAATGCTGCCATTGTTGTTGTTATTATTATTATTATTATTACGTTTATTATATAAACAATAATAGTGGGTGGTCTTTAAAATGTGTTTTCACCTGAGTAGATCATTTTCAGGCTTTTCTGTAATGTGAGGAGTTTGTGTTTTGTGTACCATACTTACACGGTAGTTGTCTGTGTATAGTGGGTGTGTACTGGATTGTGTTTACTTGTTTGGTGCGTTGTAGGTTTTTATGCTTTGTTTTAAAATTGTATCGAAAATCAGATTTTTGGTAATGGTGTTAAAGGTAAGGTTTGTCTGCTGAAGTTGTCTATGTAGAATTTTTCCATGTTCATATGTTTCCCTTTGTGATATGTCTTATGTCCATTGTGTTTTCTGTCCTTGTGTGTGTTTAACTTCTGTTGTTGCATCACCATGCTAGTTGAAGTTTCTCTTTCAGAATTTTCCATAAAGATAAAAGTTTAGTTCCTTTAAGTGTGCTGGATGCATTCAGGGGTAGTAGCGGGGAGTAAAGGATAGTTGCATTAGTTCTTAACCTTGCACTAATTGGAGATGGGCTGTCAACTTCATGTTCTAGCAGCTGTACCTCCTGGGAAAGAAGCCAGGTGCTTTTTGAATAAGAGGTTGTATGGGCCCAAGATCCAGGCTGAGATTCAAACCCCAGTTTGTCAGCCCATATGCTAGTCACTAGACGGACTACAATATGCCAGCTCCTTTAGGGATCTGTAGTAAAATTAAACTGGCAGGAGGGAACGCTAATGTTGGGGTTTTGTGTGGCCTGGGTGGCTTTTGCCACAAGCATTTTTGTTTGTCCCTTCGAAACTGTGAAGTGAAGTAAAACCATTTCTGTAAAGGGGTTTGCTGCTACCAGTTTGTTATGTTGTCACACAGGTTCAAAGTCCGTTGCGTGATTTGTTATTTATTTTTTAACAGTTATTGTTGCAGCACCTTGCCATCAGACTATCCATAACTCTCTGGCTGTCTCTCTCTCTCTCTCTCTCTCTCTCTCTCTCTCTCTCTCTCTCTCTCTCCACCCTCTCCTTCCCTCTCAGTTATGCTAACAGCTTTGTAACATATTCCCTCACCACTTATTACAAAACGTTATGTGGTGGTGCTCTCAGCTGACCCATCATGGTTATAGATGGCATGCTGCTGGGATGTTATAAGAATTTAGCTTTTGTGCTCTCTTTCCTTGGAGGAGAAATTATAGACCTATTTTTCATCTGGCAGGCAAGACACCATTGGGCCCTAGCATGGCTGCTAGCTGTTATTTCTGTAACTGGTGTTGGCATTGAAGGGAAGGGAACACTGAGACAACTGAAACTGCAGCACATGTGGAGCCTGGCACAGCATAACTGTGTGTGCAGGTGATGAGTGAGCTTCATGGAAGAAGAGGCATTCAGAGGGATATTTCAACCCCCTTTCCCCATTCTTGCTTTCAGATCTCTTCTTTCTTGTGGGAATAAATAAAAGTGTTGTCTGTGCTAGTAACTGAGTGGATGTTAACAGTGCAGAATTCAAGAATTGTTGTCACACGGTGCATTTGCACTAGCCAACACTTCATTTATAGAAACTGATGTCGCTAGTTACAATAAGATATGTGTAAAAAAAATCCCATTCTATTCTGGATGCAGTATTTATGTTTCATAAATGTAAATCTGGTTGTATTGAGTACTGGAGCCATAATGATGGTTTTTTTAACACCTGTACCAACTCTTGTTTCAATGGACTTTTACCATGTTTAGGCTTTACCAAGCTCGTTTAGTTGGAATGAGATCGCAATTCTGTGGCCCATATGTTTGGTTATATTCAGAATGTGGCCAGTCCATTAGTTGGTTACTGATGTCAGGGACAGCCTGTTACTCCCAACTTCAAGTTCAAACAGTCGAAGAAACACATTGAGTGGGAAATATCTGTTTCAAAATCTTAAGAACATGAACTTCTGAAGTTGGACAGCATTTCGTTCAAGAAGTTATATGCTGGAAAATTTAATATTATTCTTATGGGAGTTATGGTGAGATTACAAAAATTTAACTTTATGTATGAAAAAGCTTTGTGTCTGGGAATTTGTTATTCTTGAAGCTGTAAGAGATGCATTGTTGTAACTTGGCTGTATATAGTATGGAGTGACAGGGAAAGATATTTTTAGTAGCCAAAATGTGTTAGAAAGCGGTGATAATAGAAAGACGCCTGAAAGTGGAGGTGTAGACATACATGAAAATGTAGTTGAAATATAGTTGAAGAATAAAAGACCAACTTGATGTCACTTGCTATTTTATTTCACTTCTTATGTGCTCAACATGTTTCGGACATTAATATATCCATCATCAGCAGCTTGCGACTGTTCTGCTGAATTACCACATTGGTCATATTGTTCTTGGTTCGATGTGTGTTGGAGTTTTGGTGTGGTTGGGTTGGAGTGGTATCCAACACGAATACCAGTGAAATAAAATAGCAACTGACCTCAAGTTGATCTTTTATTCTTCAACTATCACAATGATGCACTGTCCAATAAACATAAGTAGTTGAAAGATGTTGGCTGAAATAAGAGTAACAAAGTTGTATTTAATTACTTTCTTATATATGTCTATGAAAACAACCGTACACCAATTGTGAAAAATATAATGAACATGAGACATTTGCTTTATTGCCAGGGAGAGAAAACCAATGATAAGGGCCAGTTATTACCTTGCAAAGGTGAAGTTGAACTGTTGTGTGGTGGTCCTCCATGTCAAGGATTCAGTGGAATGAACAGGTTTAACTCACGCCAGTATTCCCTCTTCAAGGTATGTAACACTTTGCTTTTTCACAGCTGAGTGAGTAGTGGCCAGTGATGCCTCTTGCACTGACTTATTCTGTGGTTTTCCTTAAATATGAAACTCAAGAAAAAGCAAGTAGGAATGGAATTAATGCATGTGAACTGGCGACTTTACTGTACCACAAGGCTGGCCATGTATGTTTAACGTAACATGGTGGTGCTTTGGCATAACCATTGTTGCTATGGAAGAGAAATAATTAACAAATGTTAATGAGTGTGTGTGTATATTCTTTTCTTAGTTATTTGGCATTCAAATCACATCTTTAATACGCTGCATTATATTGTCATTTTTGGACCTGTCTGGCTGTACCATATTCTTCCACATTATCTCATACAGGCATGATTTAAAAAAATATATATATATATATGTTGACCATAAAATGTATTTATCTTAGTAATTAACCAACGTGATGCACAAAATTTTTTTGTTTTACAATAAGTTTATTTCATGCCTCTACTTAAAAATTAAGTCTTTCTTGGTATTTTTTATACACAGAACTCCTTGATCGTATCGTATTTGTCATACTGTGACTTCTATCGCCCACGATTCTTCATACTGGAGAATGTGCGCAACTTCGTGTCATTCAAAAACAGCATGGTATTGAAACTGACACTCTGCTGTCTCCAGCGTATGGGATACCAGTGCACATTTGGTGTTTTGCAAGCTGGGAACTACGGTGTGCCACAGACACGCCGGAGGTGAGATGCTGTGTGCAGGCTTGTGCTTGTCTTATTCTGTATAGAAATTTTATGTGTTAAATGATATACAGGCTTCCTGGTTCAGACACTTGAGGGAAATCTACCAAAAGAATTTTTGCTTTTAAGGCACTCATTCCATACTTAAAATCAGTATGGCTTTGTTTAATACACCCGTGCATCACTTGACAGATGTAATGTATTCTATGAGAACTGTTCATAACGTGAATATTCATAAAGGGACATTGGTGTCAGTGTGAGTGCAAGTTTCCTGACCACTGTGCTCACCTGACTCTTTACAGACCATTTTCCATAAAAGCAAACAAGTACGTAGGTAGTCCTTTAAACAAAAACATGTTCATATTATCGTTGTGTCTTAAAATGAAGGTGCTTGAGGTGAGCAATGGGTGTATATACTTGAGACATCATTTATTTATTTATTTATATGTAGCTATTTGAAATTTCACATTGTGGAGTATAAGGCACTGAAAAACCACATTTATGTTAAGAGGAGATATCTCTTTCACTGTCTTCAGTTTTCAAGAAATTCATATACAGACTATATTAAATTTTGTGCATGCTTATAAGGCAAGTCCCTATTTGTCAGATGATGAATTAGAAAAAATTATCTCACTTTTGTGTAAATATGGCAAGTAAAATCTTAAAATATGTTCTAAGTTTTGAGATGTTGCTTGAAGGTAAATACAGATTAAATAAGAATTAACAATTTGATATCCATTACATTGCGTTGACAGTACAGCATCAAAACAACAACATATGAAGCCCATTTTACATAAATGAAATATCTAAACCAACCAGAAGATGAGAATATGAGATTATTAGATATTATTGTTCTGCATTGACTTTTAAGAGCATGCCTTGAAATCTTAACACAGGTTGTCAGATTTCTTTGCATTTTAATGTATTATACTCTAAGAATATGAAATTTTTAATAACTTTCATACTTAATCAGTTCTAAGGATGGCACAATTCTGCTGAATTGTGTGGGGTGAAGCAAACATTTTTTTTAAATATATTAAAATGTATACATGCATTTGTATGGATCATTTTATGAAGTCAACTGATAGTTAAAATGGATGCCAGGGTAGTGTAGTTGATATTGCAACTTGTTATGTGCTGTACAGTCCAGGGTTTGAACCCCATTGAGGGCAAGATTTTGTCTTCTCCATATCTGTCCAGCCCTTCCCAGGGGCCCACCCAGCCTCATCGACAGTGGGTGACAGGGTTTTTCCCAAGGGGTTACGTTGCAGCGGCATGGCACGGAATACTCACCCCCATCTTGCACCATGACGAGGTGTGAGTAGACCTGTGCCCCTGGGCGCTGTCTGTGCATGTTGTGGGTTGACTCTTATCTTTAGTAGATAGTGTTTTTAAAAAAAATGAGATCCTGACTTGATCTTGTAGTGAATGTCAAATTTGAGTTTCGTTTACTACACAGATGTTGTATTTAGCTTTATGAAACTCACCCGGAACTTTGCCGCTAGCTGCACTCTTGCGAAGTCAGCGGAAAATGACCGAGCTCGGCCATTTGTC
>Ga0123355_10010487_pt1 | contig 14208 bp, 12 predicted proteins | sample TergutEmb28metaG_3_FD_89872 | JGI IMG/M metagenome (GOLD analysis project Ga0123355, IMG submission 89872) | Embiratermes neotenicus P1 segment gut microbial communities from Petit-Saut dam, French Guiana - Emb289 P1 | ecosystem: Host-associated > Arthropoda: Insects > Digestive system > Gut ...
CGCGGCACGTCGCTTGGGTTATCAAAAAACCGTGAGTTAGCGTTGATAGTTTCTTCGTCCAAGGATACGCAGTGCGTATCTTTTTCAAACACGGGTCCCGGTTCATTAAACGCTATATGACCAGTGTTACCCAAACCGAGAAGCTGTAAATCAATACCCCCGTGGGCTGTTATTAGCTCTTCATACCGCTTGCATTCAAGCTCAATATCCTCGACATTGCCTTTAGGAACATGCGCATTATTTCTGTCGATATTCACTTTGCTAAACAGATGCTCATTCATGTAATAGTGATAGCTCTGGGGATCATTTTCGGCAAGACCGCAATATTCGTCGAGATTGAATGAGGTAATGCCGCTGAAATCAATATCGCCACGTTTGTAAGCGTCGGCCAGCATTTCATAGATGCCAATGGGGGTAGAGCCTGTCGCAAACCCTAAGGTACTGTTAGGGTGAAGCAGTATTTGCGCTGATATTATATTCGTGGCCCTCCTGCACATATCGGCGTAGTCGGAAGCATGATAGATTTTCATAGATTTTAAATCTCCTCTCAAGAGTTTATATCCTGAATATATAGAGGGTATTTTCGATAATTATACCACAACTGTCAAGCGAGTTGCGGGACTTGGCAACCATTTGAAAAGGCAAATCTCCCTCTAAGCCACCCACGGGCGATCGGGTCGATCGCCCCTACGGAACCCGCCGCCCCTGTAGGGGCGACCGACCTCGGTCGCCCGTGGGTGGCATTGCAAGATACCCCCATACGCATTACCCAGTTGACGCTTTATCGTTTGTATGATACCGTGTTTTCATCGCATCCGACGTTTTTTGCCAAAATAAACTCCGCGTACATAGTAGAATCGTACCGTGCGAGGTGAATTACGGCGATGAAAACGAGAGGCGGCAAATACTTCACCCTTATGCTGATCCCGGATTCCACGGCGAGGGTCAGGCGTATACGCATTTCGCGCTGGGTCTTTTGCATTGTGCTAATCCCACTGCTGTGTATTGCGGTTACTGCCGCGCTGCTAAACGTCCAGGTGCGAAGCTTGCAGAGCCGACTTCAATACTCGTCCGCGCGGCTGAGCGAGACGGTCGACTTAAACCGCGGCCTTGAGGAAGCGATTGCTTATATCGAAAACTCGCGGGAGACTTCCGTGCAAGAGCGCGAATATTTCAGAGCGCGGCTTTATGAAGCGCAACAACAAGTTGAAAGGCTTTTGGAACAAACCGAGGCCGTGGATGACATAACGCAGAGCATACTCGGCGTTTTCGCGGAGCTCTACGAGCTGGGCCTCCCGTTTTCGTTTGATGAGCTTTTGCTGCAAGCCGTGGCAGTCGGCGGGACGTACTACAACACGGCTGAGTATACCCTCGTGGCGATGGACGAGTATGCTGAGCGGCTTCGGTCTTTTTTCAGATACCGGCCCGTCGGCTGGCCCGTGGAGTTGCGGCACATATCGTCAGGGTTTGGGTACCGTCCGAATCCGTTCACCGGACAGGGGCGGGAGCGGCATCAGGGCATCGACATACGCGCCCCGACCGGGACCGAGGTTTTTGCCACCGCGTACGGCGTCGTGCGAACGGCCGGGTGGAACGAGAATGGATACGGGCTGTTTGTCATTATCGAACACGGCTATGGTTATTCCACGGTTTTCGCGCACAACTCGGTTCTTATGGTATCTGCGGGCGATGCGGTTGAGCGCGGACAGCTTATCGCGCTGAGCGGGAACACCGGGCGCAGCACCGGGCCGCATGTCCACTTTGAGGTCCGGCATAACAACATCCCGCGCGACCCTGTAAGGTATTTAAATTAGGGCGTTTCGCCGATTTGAAGGAACGCCCTAGAGATGGGGGAGTACATATGAAAAAGCAAAAGAAGCCGCCCTCGGACAAGCACACGGGGACAGTCCTGGGCAGAGGAATAGTGATTGAAGAAGCGCTGCTAAAAGGCGTCGGCGTTATCCGCATTGATGGGGATTTTTGCGGCACGATAAATCTTGATGGACACGTTATACTGGGCGAAACGGGTGTTATGGGCGGCGATGTACACGCGCAAAGCGCGCTTTTCGCCGGGAAATATGAGGGCAACCTGCACATAAAGGATACACTGCACATAACGTCCACCGCCGTTTTGAACGGGCGGGTCGAAACCGGCAAGATCATTATCGACTCTGGCGGGGTTTTTAACGGCATCTGCAATGTCGCGAAAGAGGGTGGACAGAAGACTGAAACCCATACGACGGCCGGAGCTCCGCAAGCCGCGCTGGGCTACAAGCCCAAAGTATAGCCGATGGAACATTTTAGAGATATACGCGGGTTGTTGGAGAGGCACGGATTTAAGTTTTCAAAGTCGATGGGCCAGAATTTTCTGATCGACTCGAACATACCGGAAAAAATCGTCCGCCTCGCGGAGATAGGCGCATCCGACGGTGTGCTTGAAGTCGGGCCGGGAATAGGCGCGCTTACCGGTTGGCTCGCGCAAGCGGCGGGGCGCGTTGTCGCGGTTGAGCTTGACCGGCGGCTTATCCCGATACTCGACGAGGCGTTCGCGGGGTGCGTGAACGTAGAAATCGTGCAGGGCGATATCTTGAAGCTTGATATAGCAAAATTGGTGACTGAAAAAATGCCGGGACTTAATCACCACGTCTGCGCGAACCTGCCGTACAATATAACAACTCCCGCGCTTACGGCGTTTATCGAAGCCGGTGTGTTTAGCACGATTACCGTAATGGTCCAGCGGGAGGTCGCCCGACGCATCTGCGCGCAGCCCGGTACAAGCGAATACGGCGCGTTTACCGTGTATGCAAATTATCATACTCAGCCGAAGATATTGTTCGACGTGCCGCCTGAATGCTTTATGCCGCGCCCGAAAGTCGTATCGACTGTGCTGACGATGAAAACGCGCGCGGAGCGGATGCTAGAGCCCGAGGATGAGGCGATGTTCTTCCGCGTAGTCCGCGCGGCGTTTCGTCAGCGGCGCAAGATGCTTGTGAACGCGTTGCACGCGGAATTTGGGAGTGTACTCACAAAAGACGAGATCGCCGGATTTGTAGAAAAATGCGGCTTTGACGAAAAAGTCCGCGGCGAAACGCTTGGGATTGAGGAGTTTGCGCTGCTGGCGGGGTGTTTTGCGACGCTGGATTAACGGATGACCCTGTAGGGGCGATTATCAATCGCCCGTGGGCGAACGAAGTTCGCCCCTACACGGCGCGCCGAGGGCGTCGCGCCCCTACATACACAATTAAAAATCACCACACAGCGCGCCGTGATTGGCGCGCTTTTCCTTTACAGGCAAATTTTTACGACAAAATCCAGTAATTTGTTTGCCGCTTTCTTCACAAACTATAGTCGCAATGAATTTTGGCAAATACGGCGTACCGCTCGCCGCAAACAGCGGGATACATGCCGCGGTTTATGCGCGGCGTGGAGTATGGAGTTATATGAAAAAACGAATAATAGTACTGGCGCTTGTACTCGTGATGGCGTTTTCCGCCGTCCCGTTTGCAACGGCCCAACACTTTCCGTTTGCCGATGTACCGGCAAACCACCGGCACAGGCACGCGATTGAATTTTGCTTTCACAACGACTTTGTCCGCGGCGTGACCCCGACATCGTTCTCCCCGAACGGTGCGCTGACGCGCGAACAGTTCGCGGTCATCTGGGCCAGGACCCTGCGCGCAAGGATGCATACCTTCACCGACGTCCAACGGGTACCGAACGAGATGGACAACGCGATCATATTGATGCAGGCGCTTCGCCATATCAATGGCGTGTCGGAAACACTCTTCTCGCGCCGTTCGTCAATAACGCGCGAACAGGCCATAGCGATAGCTTACCGCGCGTATATCCCCGGCGTTGAAGGCAATGGCGCGGAAAATGAGTTCCCCGACCAAGCGCAAATTTCAAGCTGGGCGAGAACCGCCGTCGGCGCTGTCCAGTCCCGCGGGCTTCTTCACAACGTGTTTGAAGGCGCGGCGCTGCACCCAAGCCGGGCAATCACCCGTAGTGAAACAGCGCAGCTTATCTACAATATAATCAGCGAAGAGCATAACGTAACTATAGGCACAATTACCGGCGGCACAGTGACCGCAAACGCCACCCGCGTCAGAGCCGGCGAAACGGTCACGCTTACAGTGACACCGGCGAGCGGTATGCGCCTGCGCGAAGGTTCGCTCAGATTCAACGGCACGCCGGTAACTGGCGGCACGTTCCCGGCATTTACGTTCACAATGCCGAACCGCAATGTGACGATAACCGCCGAGTTTGAGGCGTCGGGATACCCGGTAACGACAGCAACAATGACTGGCGGTACGGTAACGCCGAACGTGACGCACGCGCGGGCCGGTGAAACGGTAACGCTTACAGTTAATCCGGCAACCGGCATGAGACTTGTCCCAGGTTCGCTGAGGTTTAACGACACTGTCATTACGACCGGTACGGCGCCGACGTTTACGTTCACGATGCCAGCGGCCGCTGCGGTAATACACGCGCAGTTTGAGCCGATTAACGCGCTCGCGTCGATCGCGGTCACAACCCCGCCAGACACAGTCACGTTCACCGAGGGCGCGACGCTCAACCTGGCCGGCATGGTGGTAACCGCGACGTATGCCGACGGCGCGACAAGAAATGTGACGGCATATGTCACAACCGACCCCGCAGCAGGCGTAACGCTTACCACGCCGGGTACGGTCACCGTGACTATCATCTACACTGAGCATGGTATAACCAGGACAACAACTCAGGCGATAACCGTCACCGCTGTGTAGGTTTATTTAGTTTTGAAATTGTAGGGGCGGCCCTGTGTGGCCGCCCTTTTCATGTCGAAAATGCAAAAAGGGCGGCCACACAGGGCCGCCCCTACTAAGCTTAACACTTCATCCCTAACTTCCGCCGCAATCGTATATGTTCCTTTTCCAGTTCCGTCCACTCTAAGTGCGCCGCCTGAAAACGCTCCAACGCTCGCGCCACTCGTGGATCGTCATAAGAAATCCCGCGTTCTATCAATTTTTTCAGCTTGCTTCGCTCGTTCTCGACCGTTACGCCGAGCGTGGCTAGACGATACGCCTGGCGACGCAGGAGTTGTTTATCTTTTGTTGTCATTTCAACCCACCTTTACCCTTGTATTGTATCATCACCCTTTCAAATGATCAACATTTTTGCAATCTATTTTTGATTATTTGCTATATATAAATTGTTTTAACTTTATGGCTCTTCTATTAGAATCTTGGTTAGGTGATTTTAATGGAAAAACTTAAAAAGCATTCTGAAAAGTTAATGTTACTTGGTAACAACATTGCCTTTTACAGAAGAAGAAACAAATTATCTCAGGATCAGTTGGCAGAAAAAGTAGGCATCAGCCGTACCCACATGAGCAATATTGAGGCTCCGAATGTGGCTCACTCATTTTCTATAAATGTACTTTTTGACATTGCAGATGCGCTTGAGGTTGATCCAATAAAATTCTTTGATTTTAGTAAGTGAGTCCTGAGTATATAAATGCATTCAGGAGGCATGTGTATGGCATCTTTGAAAAGAATTTTTACGTTGCGGTTGCATGATGAAGTTTTCGATAAAATTGAAGTCCTCGCAAAAGAGCAGCATCGCTCAATGACAAATTTAGTTGAATATATTCTGTTATCTTATCTTGCACAACATGAGAGCGAGCATGGGAAAGTAAACGTACCGGAGAAGTAGCGCCAAATTTGTAGGGCGCGACGACCCCGGCGCGCCGTTTGGCACCGCAGTTTCGGAAAGCGGCGCGCCGGGGTCGTCGCGCCCTACAGCTACCCTCCACAGAGGCAAAATATTGACAAAACCCCATCTTTAGAGATATGATAAAATCCTAAAGAGGGGGTTTCGTCTATGTCAAACATGGCAGAGAAGTACGGCATGATGGTGTTCAATGACCACGTGATGAAAGAGCGTCTGCCGGCGGATACATACAGCGCATTGCAACAAACGATGCAGGACGGAAGCCGGCTTGACGGCGAGGTCGCCGCCCAGGTTGCCGATGCGATGAAAGATTGGGCGGTCGAACTTGGCGCTACGCATTATACGCACTGGTTCCAGCCGATGACCGGGATCACGGCCGAGAAGCACGACAGCTTCATTTCGCCGACCGGCGACGGCAAGGCGATAATGAAATTTTCCGGAAATGCGCTTGTCCAGGGCGAAGCGGACGCGTCTAGCTTTCCGTCCGGCGGCTTGCGCGCGACGTTTGAGGCGCGCGGCTACACGATGTGGGACCCAACGTCATACGCGTTCGTCAGGGGCGACACGCTTTATATACCAACGGCGTTCGGCTCATACGGCGGCGAGGCGTTAGATGAGCGGACGCCGCTTTTGCGGTCACAGCAGGCGCTTAATGTCCAGGCGATGCGGATACTGCGGCTGTTTGGGAACACGGATGTAAAATCGGTTAAAGCCACGGTCGGGGCGGAGCAGGAGTATTTCCTGATCGACAAGTCCGTGTATGATAAGCGCAAAGACCTTGTGTATACGGGCCGGACGCTGTTCGGCGCGCGCTCACCAAAGGGGCAGGAGCTTGACGACCAGTATTACGGCGCGATCAAGCCGCGGGTTTCGGCATATATGAAAGCGCTTGACGAGCAGCTTTGGAAACTCGGCGTGCCGGTGAAAACGGAGCATAACGAAGCGGCGCCGGGTCAGCATGAGCTTGCGCCGGTGTTCACAACGGCGAATATCGCGACCGACCACAACCAGCTTATGATGGAGATCATGCAGAGTACAGCCAGAGAACACGGTATGATCTGCGTTTTGCATGAAAAACCGTTCGAGGGCATAAACGGCTCAGGCAAGCATAACAACTGGTCGCTTAGTACAAACGACGGCGTAAACCTGCTCGACCCCGGCAAAACGCCGTATGACAACGCGCAGTTTTTGCTGTTTCTTGTGTCGGTCATAAAAGCTGTTGACGATTATCAGGATCTCTTGCGGATATCGGCCGCCAGCGCCGGAAATGACCACAGGCTCGGCGCGAACGAAGCTCCGCCCGCTATTATCTCCGTGTATCTCGGGGACGAGCTGACCGCGATACTCGACGCGGTCGAGAGCGACTCGGCCTACAGCGCCCGCGAAAAGGACGCGACGCTGAAACTCGGCGTGACGGTTCTGCCAAATTTCCCGAAAGACACGTCGGATCGAAACCGCACCTCGCCGTTCGCGTTTACCGGCAATAAGTTCGAGTTTCGCATGGTCGGCTCGGCCATGTCGATAGCGAAGGCGAATATCGCGATAAACACGGCCGTCGCGGAATCCCTACGGGTGTTCGCCGACGAGCTTGAGGGCGCGGGCGATTTACCGGCGGCGATGCAGACGCTTGTCCGCCGAACGGTCAGGGAACATAAGCGGATAATATTCAACGGCAACGGTTATGATGATAAATGGTTGGCGGAAGCGGAAAAACGCGGACTGCTGAATCTGAAAACAACGCCGGACGCCCTGCCGCACATGCTAAGCGAGAAAAACGTCGCGCTGTTTGAACGGCATAGGGTTTTCTCGGAGGATGAGCTGCGGTCCCGGTATGAGATTAGGCTTGAAAACTATTGCAAGCTGTGCAACATCGAGGCGGTGACGCTGTATAAACTCGCGAAAAAGGATATCCTGCACGCCGCCGCGGCGTACTCGAGGCAGTTGAGCGAGACCGCCTTGGCAAAGCGGAGTTTTCTGCCGGAAGTCAATGTGTCGTACGAACACGAGACGGTCGAGCGGCTCTCAGAACTTACTTCCGCACTGCACAAAAAGGTCGCCGCGCTGTACGACGAACTTTGCCAGGCGGATCAGACGCCGGATATGCTACACAGAGCGCGGCGGTTTAAAGACGCGGTGCTGCCGCAAATGGTCGAAATACGCGCCATCGCGGATGAGCTTGAGACGATCATCGCGCGTGAGTATTGGCCGTTTCCGACTTATGGCGATATGCTGTTTAGTGTGCGGTAGGGGATTTGTAGGGCGCGACGACTTGGCGCGCCGCATATCCCACATCCTTTGTAGGGGCGACCGACCCCGGTCGCCTGTGGTTTACAAATGCGCAGACGAAAACGGGCGATCGCCCCTACAAATCCTGCAAACGCCGAAGTCTTGACGCAAAACCGCAACCCATGATATACTGCCAGATTGTAGGAGATGATGTACAGATGACAGAGAATTTATATACGTTTGAAAACGAGGACTACAAAAACGCCTACCGGCACACGACGTCGCATATATTGGCGCAAGCGGTAAAGCGGCTGTACCCAAACGCTCTGCTCGCAATCGGGCCGGCGATTGCCGATGGGTTTTATTACGACTTCGACAGTGCGGAGCCGTTCACGCCCGAGGCGCTGGAGAAAATTGAGGCCGAGATGCGCAAAATATGTAAGGAAAAGCTGCCGCTTGAGCGGTTTGAGTTGTCGCGCGCAGATGCGCTTGAACTTGTGAAGAACGAGCCGTATAAGTGCGAGCTTATCCGCGACCTGCCGGAGGACGAGATCATCAGCTTTTACAGGCAGGGCGACTTCACCGACCTGTGCATGGGTCCGCACGTTGATTCGACCGGCAGGATAAAGCCCAATGCGCTCAAACTCACAAGCTGTACCGGCGCGTACTGGCGCGGCGATGCGAATAACAAGATGCTGCAGCGCGTTTACGGCACTTGCTTTATGTCAAAAGCCGAGCTTGACGAGCATCTTGAGCGGCTTGAGCAGGCGAAACTGCGCGATCATAACAAAATAGGCCGTGAGCTGGAGTATTTCACCACGTCCGAGGTGATCGGCCAGGGGCTTCCTATCCTGCTGCCCAAAGGCGCGAAAGTAATTCAGATTCTCCAGCGGTTTGTCGAGGATGAAGACGAGCGGCGGGGGTATCTGTTCACCAAAACCCCGCTAATGGCGAAATCTGATCTCTACAAAATCTCAGGACACTGGCAGCATTATTACGACGGAATGTTCGTACTTGGCGATAAAGAGAGAGACGAAGCCGGCGAAGAGGTCCTCGCCCTGCGTCCGATGACCTGTCCGTTCCAGTTCCAGGCCTACATGAACCGGACCCGCAGTTACCGCGACCTGCCGCTTCGTTACAGCGAGACCGCGACGCTTTTCCGTAACGAGGCGTCTGGCGAGATGCACGGGCTTATTAGGATCAGGCAGTTTACTATTTCCGAGGGGCATATCGTATGCCTGCCGGAGCAGGTTGCCGACGAGTTCCGCGGATGTCTTGAATACGCCCATTTTATGCTTAAAGCGCTCGGACTTTATGACGATGTGACTTACCGTTTCTCGAAATGGGACGAGAACAATAAGGATAAATATATCGGCGACCGGAAAGATTGGGAAAACACCCAAAACTTTATGCGCGATGTGCTTGACAGCTTGGAAGTGCCGTATGAAGAAGCGGACGGAGACGCCGCTTTCTACGGGCCGAAGCTTGATATACAGATCAGAAACGTCCACGGCAAGGAAGACACCTTGATAACGATTCAGATGGATTTTCAGCTTGCAGAGCAGTACGGCATGACGTATGTGGACACCGACAGCGAGAAGAAGCACCCGTTTATCATACACCGCACATCGCTCGGCTGTTACGAGCGGACGCTTGCGCTGCTGATTGAAAAATACGCGGGCGCAATGCCACTATGGCTTGCGCCGGTGCAGGTTGTTGTTATGCCGATAACCGACCGTACGCGCGATTACGCGCAAAGCGCCGCCGATGCTCTCCGGGAAGCGGGATTTCGCGTCGAGACGGATTTTCGCAGTGAGAAAATCGGGTATAAAATTCGCGAGGCGCAGATGCAGAAAGTTCCGTATATGCTCGTACTCGGCGATAAAGAGGCCGAGGACGGTCTTGTGACGGTTCGGCAACGTGCCGAGGGCGATATCGGCGCGATGACGCTTTATGAATTTATCGCGAAGATTGCGGAAGAGAATAAAACCAAGGCATAAGGCAAAGAGGCGGCCATATTAAGCGGATTTTTTGAGAAAAGTGAATTAGAGGCAATCAAAATGAACGATATACCAAATAAAATTTCTGAACCCCTGAATGCCGATAGCAGCAATGGCTCGCTTAGCGATGCGCTAGCCAAAATTACGAAGTTACCCGCCTTTTCTGCCGGTATATTGCTCGATGCCGCCCGGGTAATAGTCGAAGAAGGCTGTCTCGCACTAGGTACTGACCGGGTAGGAATATGGAGTATATCCGATGACTTATCGCATCTTAAGAGCATAGGTTTTTATAACAAAAAAAATAACGAGCATTCAATTCAAGATAATTTTGACCTTAGTAAACGCGCTGAGTATGTCAGCTTGCTGAAGTCTGAGCGTTTGATTGTAATAAACGATGTACATCTGCCAAACCCGCTTTCTGATGTTATAGATGACTATGGCATTAACATATGCGCCATGCTGGACGCGCCGATACGTGTGGCCGGTGAGCTTGCCGGTGTGGTATGTATCGAACAAGACTATTGCGATGCATATCCGTCAATGCGGGAGTGGACGCGTGAAGAGCAAAACTTCGCCTCTTCTTTGGCAGACTTTATGGCGCTTGCTTTAACAAATGCAGAAAAGTATAATCTGATGCGCCGCCTTGAGACTATGATGGGTAACCTGCCCGGCATGGTCTACCAATGTCTTAACAACCCGCCGGACTTTACCTTTACTTTCGTGAGCGACAGCTCTACCGCGCTTTGTGGGTATAGCCCGGAAGAACTTATTGGCAACAGTACTGTGGCATTCTTTGACATGGTTCACCCTGAAGATTCTGAAATGCTGGCCCAGCGTAACGCGGAAACCCTTTCAATAGGCTTGCCTCTGGAGGTCACCTTTCGATTAGTCATGAAAGACGGGACAGTTAAATGGATATGGGAGCGCAGTCATGTGGTTGAGTTTAATCCCGATGGCTCCGCGCTTGTACTGGAAGGCTTTTATACTGATATCACCGAGCAGCGGCGCCTAGAAGCCGCGGAGCTTGCGAACCAGGCAAAATCCGATTTTCTGGCAAACATGAGCCATGAAATACGTACGCCTATGAATGCAATACTCGGCATGACTGATTTAGCTTTGCGGGCTTCTGATAAACCAGAAGCAATTGAATACCTGAGCAATATAAAGCGCGCGGGAAGTCAATTGCTCTCTATTATCAATGATATATTGGATTTTTCCAAAATTGAAGCTGGTGTGATAGACCTTATTCTTGATAAGTATAATGTCTATACAATGATAAATGACACCGTGGCCATGATTCATATACATATTGGAGACAAGCCTTTAGATTTTATTATAAATGATGATCCGAATTTGCCTCGCGAGATGTTTGGAGACATGACAAGAATACAGCAGATTCTCATCAATCTTTTGACTAATGCCGTAAAATTCACTAAAGAAGGACATATCATATTTTCAATAAGTTCCGAAGCTGTTGAGAACATGGAGGATGTCCATATGTTGAAGGTTTCTATCGAGGATACGGGGATCGGCATCCGTAATGAGGATATGTACTCCTTGTTTGAAAATTTTTCTCAGCTGGATACACGCAAAAATAGGGGAATAGAGGGCACTGGTTTAGGTCTTGCTATTAGCAAAAAGTTAGTTGAGCTTATGGGCGGGGAGATACAGGTAGAGAGCAAATATGGCGAGGGAAGCTGTTTTTCGTTTTATGTTTTGCAGAAAGTTAGTAATTTAAAGCCGTTTAGGTTTCCTGCCAGCCGGGAAAACACTATGCGTATTGCCGTTTTATTTTCAAACAATGATAAATCGCGGATCTTGGCTTTTAAGCTTCGCAAAATGGGCTTAGACTGTGATATTTTAGATGACTCTGGCGCTTTCGTTTCAGACTATTCTCACATATTTTTCGATATAGATAAATACGCACATGTTAAGAGTTTTGCCCAAGAGGGAGTTAAATTGATTGCCGTTTCTCCTTATACGACAGTTGAGCAAATCAATTTAGATGATGCCGAAATATTGCATGTGCCGCTTACGAATATAACAATCGCGAGGGTGCTTGGGTTTGAGCCGGAAATATTTGACGAAAATAATAGTCAACCCGAGAGTTATAGCCTGAGTTTAAATAAGGTGCGGGCTTTGATTGTTGATGATATAGAAATTAATTTGCTTATTGCCGAGGATATGTTGATTTCCATCGGCGCGGAAGTGGACCTGGCGTTTTCCGGCAAGCAAGCGCTTGAACTGATCGAGCAAAACGATTACGATGTCATATTTATGGATCATATGATGCCTGACATGGATGGCGTAGACGCTACTAAAATTATCCGAAGTCTGCCTGATGAAAAGCATCGTAAAATACCCATTATTGCCCTTACTGCAAATGTGGTTGGCGATGTGCAAAATATGTTTATAGAAATTGGTATGAATGACTTTTTATCAAAACCGCTGGAACATAAGGAGCTTGCGCGTGTGCTGAAGCAGTGGCTGCCCGCGGAAAAATGGCGCAGCATAAATTAATTTCTCCACATAAAAAAGGGACTGACGTTTTTCGTCAGTCCCTTATGTTTTACGCACTACTCCGCGGCCTCAATCAGAGCATCCAGCATAGCAATCATTAATCAAATTTAAGAAGTTGATCGGGAGAAACGTCGAGCGCCCTTGCAATCCTGTAAAGGGCGATTATGGATACGCCGTAAACAGATGTGCTTTCCAAATGGCTGATTGTATTATAGCTCATATCAGACTTTTCAGCCAATTCAAACTGGCTCATGCCGCGTTTTTTGCGAAGAAACTGCACTTTGAATCCGATGTTCTTCAAAAATTGTTCTTCTTCCTCTGAATATGATTTATATCTATTCGGCATCGCTTTTTTGCCTCCATACATAAATGCTACAAATCTAATAATATTTTACCGCATTTAAGTATTGCTAACACACGCGACAACATGATATTATATTGTCGCACATTCGAAGTAATCTGATTTATGTAGGAGGGTCTAAAATATGCCGGACTATGAAGCCATGTATAAAAAACTGTTCAACGCGCAGACGAACGCCATACGGATCCTGCAAAAGGCCCAGCAGGATACGGAGGAAATGTACATATCGGCCCCCGCCCCTGCCCCTGTGCTTGTGCTTGATGAAACGGAAAACTAATTGTAGGGGCGGCATTCTGCCGCCATGCCGCCCGCATGGCTGTAGGGCGCGACGACCTCGGCGCGCCGTCCAACCCCGCAGCCACGGGAAACGGCGCGCCGAGGTCGTCGCGCCCTACAAAGGCATTGCATCACCCTCAAAAAAAGAGTTAAGACATAACGTCTTAACTCTTTTATCTTAAATCTGCTTTAATCAGTAAGCCCTTGCGCCTCGCGCTCTTTTATCGCGTCGCGGCGAGAGAGGTTTACGCGCCCGCGGTCGTCGATCTCCATGACTTTGACCCAGGTCATGTCGCCTTCGTTTAACACGTCCTCGACCTTCTCGACGCGGCGGTTTTCGAGCTTGGAGATATGCACCATGCCGTCTTTGCCCGGCACAAGCTCAACAAACGCCCCGATCGGGATAACGCGCACGACTTTGCCGTAATAGAGTTTTCCGATCTCCGGCACAAACACGATGTCGTCGATGATCTTCTGAGCCGCGCGGCACGCTTCGATATCGGCCGAGGAGATGAACACACTGCCGTCGTCTTCAATGTCGATCTTCGCACCTGTGTCGGCGCAGATTTTCTGTATGACTTTGCCGCCGCTTCCGATAACTTCGCGGATCTTGTCGGGGTGGATCTTCATCGAGATCATCTTCGGCGCGGTCGCCGCGAGTTCTTTGCGCGGTTCTGGGATGGCCGGGAGCATGATTTCGTCAAGGATTTGTATACGCGCGGCCCTTGTCATTTCAAGCGCGGACTCGATAACCGGGAACGTCAGTCCGTCGTTCTTAAGGTCCATCTGAATCGCAGTGATGCCCTTTTTCGTGCCGCCGACTTTAAAGTCCATCTCGCCGTGGAAGTCTTCAACGCCCTGGATGTCGATAAACGTCGTCCAGTCGTCGCCGTCTGAGATAAGCCCGCAGGAGATTCCGGCAACCGGGGCTTTTATCGGCACGCCCGCGTCCATAAGCGCGAGGGTCGAGCCGCAGATAGACCCCTGTGACGTTGAGCCATTCGACGAGAGGACCTCGGACACCACGCGGATGGCATACGGGAATTCGTCGGCGCTGGGCAAAACCGGTTCAAGCGCCTTTTCAGCGAGCGCGCCATGCCCCTGTTCGCGCCG
>Ga0123355_10010488_pt1 | contig 14208 bp, 10 predicted proteins | sample TergutEmb28metaG_3_FD_89872 | JGI IMG/M metagenome (GOLD analysis project Ga0123355, IMG submission 89872) | Embiratermes neotenicus P1 segment gut microbial communities from Petit-Saut dam, French Guiana - Emb289 P1 | ecosystem: Host-associated > Arthropoda: Insects > Digestive system > Gut ...
AAAAGACCAACTTGATGTCACTTGCTATTTTATTTCACTTCTTATGTGCTCAACATGTTTCAGACATTAATATATCCATCATCAGGAGCTTGCGACTATTCTGTTGAATTACCACATTGGTTGACCCAAGAACAATACGACCAATTAGGTAATTCAACAGAATAGTCGCAAGCTCCTGGTGATGGATATATTAATGTCCGAAACATGTTGAGCACATAAGAAATGAAATAAAATAGCAAGTGACATCAATTTGGTCTTTTATTCTTCAACAGGTCCACTCATTCTAACTCAGCACTAGATGCAGGTGAGTGGCTAACTTCATGTCCCAGCCACTTTACCCTGGGAAGAGAACGCAGTACTAATTAAGTAAGAGGCTGGATGGGCCCTAGAGTTGTTCTGGATGCTTTGGTGAAAAGAAGAATCTCATGCCCCTGATGGAATTCAATGTCCAGCCTGTAGACTAGTCACTGTACCGACTAAAATATCCCACCTCTCAAAATTCTAATTAATCATGGAAAGGCAGAAGATGTAGCTGTGGTTCCAAATATTTAGCAGACTATACATTGGAAAATTCTTCCCACATGAACTGACAGGAAATGTTTGGTAACATATTCCCTGACATTTATAGCACACATCTTCCTTTACTTAAGAACTTACTCCATAGACCTCACCAAACAGGATTGCAAATAATGGTAAAGTGAATCCAACAGCAGCAGCAGCAACACAACCAACCAGAACGTGCAACCACTCTGGCTTATTAAGGGCAATGATTCGGCTCAGTGGTGCATCATACTGCTCCTCCTTGAAAGTAAAACAAATTACCAAAAATCCATTAATATGTTAAGAATGATAATTTGGAATTTGCATGGCATGAGGTGCTGGTTCAGCCTACCACATGTTATTTAATACGCTGGCACTTTGATGGGGAAACTACCTAAAAGATGGCCATTTGGCAGGTTACAGAAAGTGAGCGAATTTTATTAAAATATGTACAAAAGAGTGGTTACAATAATGATAGTGCAGTAAATAATAGAAGATGTGAATGAACTTAACCATTTAACAGTAAGACTAAAAATTTTGACCTCCTGATGATGAGAACATAGTGCTTGAAACATGTAGAGGCTTATAATAAACTTATTATAAAACAAGAATTTGTGCATTAAGTTGGTTAATTACTAAGATTATACTGAGATGCACGGTCAGCAAAACATAAAAAAAAATAAAATAAAATAAAATAGGAAATTGGAAAAATTTTACAGAACAAATGGGATATAAAAATTAATTTAAAAATACATAAATTGTACAAAACAATGGCAGATATAATCCTTCAGACAGATCAGACGTTCAGATGATTAAGAGAAAACAAATAAGGCACTATTTAAACCAGTCAATTGTTTTTCCTCAGATTAGTAGCAATATACGCAAGAGACCATTTAAATGGAAGTAGAAATAAATATTTCAGGTACACTTTCAGAACAAAAATGTAAATGGTCCCCATATTCTGAAATATTAAAAAAAAAATTATATAACAAGATTAATTGGTTAAAGGAAAAGTAGAAGGAAGTGGAAGAGCTCTGGACCTAATCTGTCAAACATGATGATAATGACGATGTTGAGGATGACAACAATGATGGTGAAGACAACGGCAACACTGGAAATGGATGTAAGGTAGTGAAATGTGTGGAACGGGTACATGACCATGGCCAGCTACAGTTGTTGGGTTTGTTATTTGTGATGGTGAAATTTTGGGTCATTACCACAGTCAGAATATCAGTAAGCAATGTGCAAATAATGGATGAAATTTAACAAAGGATTAGATCACATAATACATAAAATAAAATATGATAAAAAAATCTGAAGTTGCAAGAATGGTGAATGGATGACTGCTTGTCTACAGCTCAAGAAGAGCCCGATCTTTCTTCTTAAAACTTACAAATGTTACAGAATACCACAGGTACAGCATGTACAGTTATATCTCTTAATGTCATCTACAGTGCAACCCAAAGTCCTGCCATGATTCAAGCATGATGCTGGTTAGGTGGCTTCTTTGATTATAAAGGAACAAATGTTCTAAACACAAAATTGCAGGCATTATGAGGTACATATTCTTTGCCTAGACTTACGCAGACACTGAAGAAGAATGATTGTGGATGAAGGAAAAGCTGTTACATAAGTAAACAATGCCTGTAATTAAAAAAACGATGTAACACAGAAACAGCAAATTCCTATATTCATCGTTATATGCAATGAAGTGAAAATGTAAACAGGAGCTGATTGCCACGTTAATAAAACAATATAAGGCTTAATATTTGTGACCATGAACATTAATTAACATAAATCAGAGATTTGTCAATGAAGTTTCAAAATTTACCTCCAGTCTCGTATATCACTAACGTTTCATGAAATTCATTTCTGCCAAACAAAGTCTACAAAGTGCATGACAAAATCTTACATACAGTCCACTTGAAAGATTGTAATGTGTTCCTTTCTGGGTAATTCCCTGGCGTCTGAGTTCTAATAGCCAATGTTTCAGAACTCACTGTCGGTTCCATTTTCATAGGCAGGTGAATGAAGTATGTCAGTGGATGGAGTGTGTGGAGTATTTATACCTGATTGAGTTGGAGCGAGGAAGTGGCAGAGCCAATAGGAAGTAGTGTGCCCATATGGGGCGGGTAGAAGTGCAGCAGGTAGTGGAGGGAAGAGGGTGTATATAAGTGCTTGTGTGGGTGGGATTACTGTTGTGTATTGAGTGGCTGCCTCCTCTCTTTGAGTTTGTGAAGCAGTGGTTTCCAAGATTTGCTGAGATTGAAGTACCCATCTCTGTTAATGTTATTTGGATGCATCTCTATCAGACTGGCCCAACCTGACAAATCAGCAGTAGCTGAACACAGCTTCAATCAAGATCACATCATCAGATTACAAGAAACCAAACTCCTTTCTATAAAAACCGGCTACATGGATTGTCTCATCAGAGAAGCCATCAAAATGAATTATGGATTATAAAATGAGATTTTTAAGGTCTTGATATGGCCTGTGAACTGAGTTTGACATGTACAATGTCACACATGTGACAATGTGGATTGAATAAATTGAATTAATTGAATCTAAATACTTGAAACTGCCAATGCAGGATGAGAAGATTTTCACCTCTATGAGGGGTGTCTTGGTATGTTCCTTGTTGCTTTCAGCACGTAAACGTGTGGACTGTCGTCTGAATGGGACAAAGTCTAGAATTCCGTTGGCGTTTCCATTTTCTTGCTGACGTATCTTTCCATCCCAAGCTCCTATACCAGAAAATGTGCACATATTTTATACCTGTATATATAATTAATAGCAGGTGAAAATAATTTACCAAGTAATAAAAGAAATTCCTCCATACCTGCAGAAATTTAATCAGGACTATAACCCTTATAAGATGAACCCTGAAGATACTCATGTCTATATAGCATATCCATTGAGGCAGTCCTGAATACATGTTTTTCCAGTCTGATCTATCCGAAGCATCACAGAGACACTGAATAAACACATGTGGTATGTTTTTTTAAATTTACAATTGAAGCTCATCATTTTCGATGACCTTGTATGTACTCAAGGGTCAGCAAATAAATAAATAAATAAATATATAAAATATAGCATATATACTACAATGCAAGACACCTCTTATCTAAGATGACACCCCAGATAAAACATGACTGCCAAGGGAAAATCTATTTATCCAAATCTAAGATGACCCCCAATAATAAAATATCTGCTAAGAAGAAATGTTTTACTGTATCATACACTATGTACACATAGCATGCCAGATTCTATCTATCTTCACCAAATCAGTGTCTCTGTCACTATCTTCACAGTCACTGCCTTCATGTTCCTCACACTCACTCCTCACATCTCCATCCTATTCACTGCCATTCCACATCTCATCATCAGTCTCATCCACTACATTGGACGTTTACAGTCACTTTTGGTGAGATGTGCTGCCATGCCGTTATGATCCACACTGACTAAATACTATATTTATGTTTCTTGGTTTATAAACTTACTTGAACCCATAAAGATTCACAGTTTTCTCCACAGATGAAATTAGTGGTGTAAAGAATTTAAATACAGTACAACTCCTCTTATCTGAATTAATTGGGATGGCAACCTATCCAGATATGCAGAAAATCTGGATAACTGAATTTTTCTTTGCAAATAGGCTGCACTGGCAGTTTGAAGTTTGGCTGTTACTATTTACAGCATGTACCTGCATCTAAACCTCTTGATCACATCTGATTGGAACTCCTAGAACCCATAACATTGTCCTATACTTGATCTGTTACCTGGTAATTTCAAGACGAGTTAGTTTTGTAGAATTCTCGACAAATTTATCCAAAGTACCAAACTGATCTGGATAATTGGCAGTCCCGATAACCAGCGTCCAGATAAGTGGAGTTCTATAGTATATGTGACCTGGATTTTTGTATCATGTCTGTGGTCTGTTCAGTCTAAGGTCACGGCTCTTTTTATGGCTTTTAATTTGTGGATTGTTCCTGGTTTTATTTTTGTGTCATGTAGTTAATTTTTAATTTTTTAATTGCCATTTCCTGTTATTACTCTTGGACTAGATTTGTTCTCAGGTGCAAATCTTGACAAGTTACTGTTGCTATGATGCCTGGTGAACGAGAATAACTCAAATCACAGGGTCAACCAGGTTAAGTGCTTCTTAGCCTGATTAAATGGAAAAATAGCCGGCTTCCAAAACGTGCTTCTTTAAAAATATTAGATAATGGACAAAGCCCCAAAAAAGAAGAGTGTGTCAGTTAACTTCAGTCATACAGTGTTCTCTATGTTGGATTTCTTTACTCTTGAAGACGGGACCAACTATGACTCAATGCGCAGTAATATCTCAAATGAGAGCAGATCTCACATGACAATTTGACGATGTAGGCCTTGGTTTGTCTCTGCATGGTCTGGTTGTCAGTGATCTACTTCAGCGCTTCATAAATGAATTTAAGACGACCTTGCATATTTAAGCGCTAAATTTAAAGAAAAAATCTTTGTCTTGCATTTGAGTAAATACCGTATGTTATTGCTGTACTCAAAAGTTGGGGGGTGAAGGTGTGGCTGAATTAGACAAGGTTTTGATGATGAATTGAAATTAGTAGTACATAACATTAAATATGGTACATTAAAGCAGGGAGATCTGGTAATGACAGACAGAAGTATATGCTTACCCTCAGTCATAGTTGGGTCAGCAGTGACTAGAGAATAATAATAGCCCCGGAGGGCCAACAGTTCTTCATGAGAACCCTGCTCCACCACCTGAAAATAGTTTGTGTGAAATAAAGGAAAAGAATTTCCATCACGTTGTAAAATATTTTAATTTAAGATCAAATACGATGCAAAGTCACAGGAAGTATACACAAGATTTACACAATTTCATACATATGTAAAAGCAGTGATTACATTTGTGATGGTGCATGATTATTAGAAGAGTAAAAGATTTGAAAGCTTCATGAAAGTTCCAGACATAAGCAACTACAGTGACACTGTAGTAAGTACACCACAGCCTGTTCATGCATGCTTCAACATTCATGCTCCCTACATATAACAGCTGACCTAAGAAGCATAAGAAGACAGTAAAAATCATGAAAGGCAAACAAGTGGTGAAACTGACTGCCATGCCTGTTGGGCTGATCCTGAATTCTGTTGAGTTAACTTTAAAAAGTGTGTCTGGCTGCCATAATGAAATAACTGAATGGAGATTTGAAAATTATGTTCAAGGTGCACGTCGATCCAATATTGTGGTTTCAGTACAGCTGCTGCTTCACCATGAAGCTATAAAAAGGTAAAGTGATCCCATTACAGGCCTGGTGTGGCCTAGAGGGTGGGTACAGGAATAGCTCTACTCTTCCATGACCACAGCAGTAGACGTGGGTGAGTGGTCAGCAGCACGCCCTGGCCAAACTTTACCCTGAGAAAGACCCGGTACCCATTTTACAGGAGGCTGGGTGGCCCCCAGGGCCGGCCTGGATGGGCAGAAAATCTCATCCCCACCGGGATTCAATCCCAGACCTTCCAGCCTGTGATCAGTTGCTATACCAAGTGAGTTACCTGGCCCACACCATGAAGCTATAGTCAGCGTAAATTATTAGGTATTGTCTAAGTAAAAGTACACATTCTTCTTGATTCATGCAGTGTCTCCTAGTAATGTATCAGAAGTGTCTTCTCTGATAGATTTCATTTCAGTAGTTATACTGGTATAACTGCCTGAAAAAAACATACTCAAATGGATTGTAAATGGCATCTAATGTGACACAAGCTAGCATCTCAATGTGTGTGTGTATGTGTGTGTGTGTGTGTGTGTGTGTGAGTGTTCATGTGCCCATCTGCTAGTGCATGTGTGTATGTTCATGGATATGGAAGTTTATAATCACATGTGCATAAATGCATGTGCCCCCTCCCACAAAAACCCACTCACCCAGCCACACAAAAATAAACACACACACACACACACACACACGCAGCAGGAGGCTCAACTGTGTAAGCATTAAAACTGATGCACAACCAATGTTTCCCAACAGGCTCAATTGGATACCAATAAAATTTCTTGACACAAAATTTTTAACTTAATCTCCATGAACCGCACATGCACAAATAATGAAAGAAGTCACAGGCGCCCTGTGTGTGTGTGTGTGTGTGTGTGTGTGTGTGTGTGTGCACGCGCGTGCGCGTGTGTGTTCATGCGTTTGTGTGCGTGCGTGTGCGTTCGTGTGTGTGTGTGTGCGTGCGCATGCCCGCGCGCGCGCATGTGTGTCAAAGCATACAGACATACGACAGTCTCATCTTTTTACTGGCATTTAAAGCTTCATGTCACAGTTAAACTGTACCAAATCTGTGAATGTTCAAGTCTGTAATTCTCAAGGTCAAGCAGCACCTTTGCTTGGATTGGAAAAAGGAAACAAACTAAGTGAAGAAGGTGGCTGGTGATAGCACAGCTCTTTTCCCTAGCTACGCTCTATTGCACGGAACAACGAAAGTCAGCATGCCGAACTGGGGCAAAGGTGTTTTATAATTGTATAATAAATGGAACTATTTCCCTGCATGTGTACCGCAAAAATGATACAACAGTAATTATATAATTTAAGCACAAATTTTAACTTCATTTTGTACAATTACTACAGTATTATTTTACAAGTTCAATATCCTATAGGCATTTGCCTTGTATGGATCTGATGAACGCATAATAAATACAAATTACAAATAAAGTATACCAGGTCAGCTTCCCCCCCCCTTTTGTAATGGGACATAAACACGCACAAAAAATAATATTACGAGCATTTCATTGTCCTCATCATCATCATAATCATAGTCACTACTATCATTATGCTCATCATTATCGTCATCATACTCATCATCATCATTACCATCACAATTAAAATCGTATTCAGATCTTATGAAATTAACTGCGATTAAAATGAGGACCCTCTGAATATTAGGTTAGGATTCTAAACAAAATTTGATATAAAAGTCACAGAAAAGTCTCTCACTATTTGGTAAGGATTCAGTATACTTCCTTCAACAGCACAGTGGCCTCCTGTGGTAGAGCATTCATACCAAAATCCATGAACAGGGCAACTTTTTCAAAAGTTATTGGTGCATGTACATAAGAATGCATGCACACATGTACGCATGAATGCACTACAAAGCATGCATGAAGTTATTGTTACAAACATGCCTCAAAATATTTATGGTTCTCAGGGAAATGACTTTTCAGATTAATGTTATCCCAGAGAAGTAATGCTGTGTAATTTGGTGGACAGGTACCAAACTATTTGGTGTCACACTTAAAAGACAGTAATCTTCAAATTATGGACAGTTTTGTTTCACACATTTTGCTAAGGAAACCGTCTAGTAGTGTGTTCAATCTATTTTTTTTGTTTTTAAATCCTTTTGAAACAAACTAGTTAAAGTGCAACTAAAAAAGTAAATTACCTAAGCAAGCACATGAATGCTGATCATGAAGCAATCAGGAAGGTTGGAGACCTTGGCCTTCAGGACATCCTCCTGCAGGATATTGTTGTGTTGGATAAATGAAAAATTTTCAGCCAGATAAAGGATTAAATCTACAATCTTGCACTTGTCACACAAATACACTGTTACTCACTTAGTTGAAGATGAAGTGACGCTTTGGAAAAATGTGCACACAAGAACAGAGCAAATGGTTGAAATAATATGGCAGAACACTTTGACACGAAAGAGATGTTAAGTCACAAACCACCCCTTATCTGGTTAGTAACAAGGAAGAAACTTAATTAAATTTTATTATTTGCAAGACAGGATATGTAATAAATGTTCTGAATCAAGCACCTGTTACTGTATCTAATACCACAATCCTTCCCAGACTGTACTGTTACGTTCCTGTAAAGCATGCATCAGGCAAAGCCATATTTAGTAAATTTAGAAACATATAAAAGAAGGACAGTTAGAAAGTTCATCATTATACGTTTAGCAAATACAAAACAAGTAGTTCTTAGAAGCGCTTATGATATCCACTTTCCTTGAAAAACAATTATTTTACTTATAGTTTGTAATGCACATGGTGCACTTGTATTATTCTGTTATACAACATAGTGCTACTGTTCCAACAGTCATATGCTTTCCTTATGTCCAAGGCATGCAAATGTCTGCACTATGAGGAGAACCACAATGAAGAAACCATTTTTGAGGAGCAGGTAGTGTAAAACATTTGTTTTGGGAAAACACAAATTGCCAGACAAGTTAAGTTATGTTCATGGTAGCATAAAATGTGTACTGTAAGTTACTTCAGCCATAAAATATGTACTGTAATCTTGAGGTGGGTCATCCCCATTGTGTGGTATAATAACAATGTAATGATAATTTTAGTCAACTAATGCAATCCATAGATAACTGCCCACATAACGAGATCTCGCCCCCCTCCCCCCCTTCCCTGCATGCACCTTGTATGACTTGACCTCTAGACACACCTGATGATGGCCCACAAGAGGGCCGAAACATGTAGTGTTGTAATACGCAAAATAGATTAATACAGTTGTGTTGACTAAAATTATCATTACACTGTTATGTACTGTAAATTACTTCAGTCATAAAATATGTACCGTAAGTTACTTCAGCCATAAAATATATATTGTAAGTTACTTCAGCCATAAAATATGTACTGTAAGTTACTTCAGCCATAAAATATGTACTGTAAGTTACTTCAGCCATAAAATATATACTGTAAGTTACTTCAGCCATAAAATATGTACTGTAAGTTACTTCAGCCATAAAATATGTATTGTAAGTTACTTCAGACATAAAATATGTACTGTAAGTTACTTCAGCCAGGCAATTCTGAACATCACAGTTATTCATCACTTACCTGGCCACCAGAAATATATACAATACGATCTGCATTCTTAACAGTAGAGAGGCGATGTGTCACAATGAGTGTAGTGCGTCCTTTGGATGCACGATCCAGAGCTGCCTGAACCTTGGCCTCATTGTGCAGGTCCAATGCTGATGTTGCCTCATCCAGAAGCAGAATGTTTGGACGTCGAATTAGGGCCCTGGCTATTGCAATGCGTTGCTTCTGTCCACCAGACAACTGGGTACCCCTCTCACCAACCATTGTGTCATAGCCCTACATGTATAACAGAAGTATTTAGGCACAATTTACTAATATTCTAAGTAAATTAACCTTTTAGCGCCAAACATCAACTAAAGTGGACAAGCAGTGGGCCCTTTAAATAGCCAAACGACGACTAAATTCCAGCGTCAAAAGGTTAATTATCACAAAAACTTATGTCTGTTAGTTAGCAGGGCACTTTTATTTATTTTTTGGCATTAAGATAATTGATCAGATAAAAAACTCCAGGCCTTTGTCCTATGGGGAGACAGACCCTGGTGCTTGTCCTTGCATAGCAGTGAGGATAAAAATCTCATTCTTGGGAAAAGTTGCAAACTTGTCACTCAGCCCACAACGCTTTTGTGACTGAAATTGAAAGTACTGTATGAATTCTTCACAATCTGAACCTCTGCATGACAACGTGGCTATGTGGTTATCACTCTTGTCTTATATTTGCGAAATTTAGTGTTGCAGCACCCGTGGGAGAGACACGAGATGCATATTAGGTTTTGGTGGCGAAATCTCAGGGAAAGACACAACTCAGAAAACAAGTGCCTACATGAGACGATAATATTAAAATTGGTCACGAAACATGATGGGGGGGGGGGACATTGATTGAATTGATCTGACTCATGACAAGGACAAGTTGTGGGCTATTGTAAACATGTTAATAAACTTCTGGGTTCCATAAAATGTGGGAAATTTCTTGAATAGCTCAGGTAATCTTAGCTTCTCAAGAAAGACTCTGCTCCATGGAATTAGTTAGTTAGTGTTTGATCCATAAAGTCTTTTCCTTTGAAATACTTTTAATCATTTTTCTTGTTTTTTGAAAAATGAAAAGATACTATGTTTATATATCACCTATTCTAATTCTTACCATTCAGAACACTCTCCAGATATTTTCTTAATTAAATAGTTCTAGAGTGAAGAGATAAGGTAAGTAAGAAGCAGAAGTACCTTAGGTAATTTTGATATGAAATCATGAGCATTGGCATCTTGTGCTGCTGCTACTATTTCTTCATGAGTGGCATCTTCCCGTCCATATCGAATGTTTTCTCTGATGGTTGTAGCAAACAGAACAGGTTCCTGTCCCACAACACCAATATGATTCCGCAACCAGCCTACATTCAATTGTTTAACATCAACTCCATCCAGTAACACCTGAAATAATTAATGGATAAAAGGTGGTAAAATGAGAAAATCATGAAACAATTTTTAAATTTTCCTTGTTTGCTCCACAAGTTTTGGGCATTTTGTCCAGTTTCTGTCTGTGTAAACAGGCCTGAGACCACTATTTCATATTTCCTAAAAAGATCCCGGATGTAACAATACCAATCAAATCCACACAAATACAAAACCCAAGCATCATACGTTATTGTATTACTATTTTCCTACGACATGTTGCAGTCATTCATTCAACCATCTTCAAGTGCAGGATACAAGTACGTAAAGAAAAAGTGTGCTACAGAAGAGGACTCCCCTGCAAAATCAACCTGATAAAATACATTAAATATTATTCCCAACATAGGAATAATAAAAAAAAATACTGGATAAAATTGCACCTAAATCCAGTGTTACAAAATGAAGTTAAAGAATTTGGTGTTCAGGTGACTGTGCATAGTGATAAATTCTTATAATAAAACCAACTACATGCACTAATTTCTCAAATTTATTTTTGGAATAAAAATCTACATGTTTCAGATATTTCCTCTGTCCATCATCATGAGTTTTTTACTGTACACACAGCAACCGTATACGTCATATAGGTTTGCTGACAGCTTGCTGTCAGCAAACCTATATGTATTGCTGTGTGTACGGTGAAAACATCCTGATGATGGACAGAGGAAATGTCCGAAACATGAAGAGTTTTATTCCAAAAATAAATTTGCGAAATTAGTGCATCTAGTTGGTTTTATTGTAAGAAATTAAAGAACTTAATGTATATTATACATCTATTTGTGAGGATATGAAACATGCAACTGAAATTATTGATGTGACATCACTTAGCAGTGTGGTATTGTAAAAAAAAACAATCAATTTGTAAAACACTGGAACTTTTTAAAGTTAATTTATAACAGGAGATAATCAAAACATGTTACCACTTACAAATTACGTGTGGTGTAAACTTTCCTCGTTTTCTTTTGCACATCAACTACCACGCATGAGTATCCAAAACTACTGAATATCCTGTGATGCTAGTGAATGTTACTAGATGTTGACTGTTCAGAAACTGGTTTGTGCTACCATTTGTTAACAAGCATAAATACTCATGTATGGGAGTTAGTGTGACGTGTGAAAGAAAATAAGAAAACTTTACACCACCCATAATCTGTAAGCGGAAAGCGGTAACACATTTTGAATACCTTCTGCTATTGATATTGATATTGATACTGATATTTTATTTAACGTTCCATAAATCAACAATAAAATCAATAAGTAGGATACAGAATATGTCAAGAGTAGTGCATTATGTAAAATTGTATAAATATGTGGAATCAAACAAATTGATTCGAAGTCAAGTACATGAATGATTTTTAACACAAACAGGACAAACCACTGTGTAATGAGAAAAGCAAAGGAAGATATGGCTATAGTTACAAACAGAGGAACAAGTCAGACACAGTCAACAAGCAAATTGTAGCAAAATGAATACAGATAGCAATTATACGCATGTGAATAACATTAACCTTTTGGCGCCAGAATTATTTTTTTAATTTTAGCACACTCTGTATATAACATGCGAATAATTCAGGAACCAAATATGTTAGAATTACGAAACAAACTGCATTTTGAAGAGGAAAAAAACGGAGAGTATATACCATGTTTAAAATATTCAGTACCTATATTTGTTGAATAAATATATAAAATGCAATATTTTGAGGTTAGCGGTGCAGTACGACCACTATAGTCGTCGTTAGGCGTCAAAAGGTTAAGGAGACGAAAGTTAAGATTTTTTTGTGAGACTTAGTGACAATAAACATAGATTATTAAGACTATATATTTAGTTAATGGTGTTACTGAAGACATTAATGGCACATTATCAGCTTGTGATAGATTTATATTGGCAATATTCTTCTATGAAGTAAAAAGGATGTATATGTAGGAATTGTTTTAAACATATTTCATATTTCTTAACATTATTAGATACATTTTTAATGTATGGAGGAAGATTTCTGAAGATCTTAATGCCCATATAATGTACTCCCCTTTGGTATATAGTATGATTAGTTATGGGCTGATAAAAATTATTGAACTGTCTTGTACTTTTAGTATGATTCTCTGAATTCAAAATAAAAAAAAGATCTTTGTTTTTAACTACAAAGCATAAATGAAAGGATATATTGAAATAGAATTTCCAGTCTTCTGAACAGATCCCTACATCAGACACTACTTTTACAACCTATCATAATTCTATTTCTTTTTTTTACATTCTGCAGATTTTTATACTATGGGGTGGGTTTCCCCAAAAAGGTGGACCATAATTTATGACCGAATTAAAATAAGAACAGTAAATAGTTTTCAAAGTGCTGAGAGACATGAATGGTTTAATACTGCTCATTATGTAACACACTGAACTCAGTTTTGGGATAATATATTCAATATGACAAATGCAGTTTACTGAATCATGTATATATATATATATATATATATGCCCAAAAACTTAATATTAGGTAGAGTTTTAAGCTCATGGTTCTGTGCATCGTAATTCAATTTGAATAAAAATCCAACAGATGCAAAAGTATGCAGATATTTACTCACTGCAAAACTAGTTTTGCAGTGAATAAATATCTGCATACTGTTGCATCTGTTGGATTTTTATTCACATTAGGTAGAGTTGTTTTTAGATTATCATCTGTTATAAATTAACTTTAAACAGTTCCAGTATTTTAAAAATTGATCATTTTTTAGAGTACCACACTGCTAAACGGGGTCACATCAATAATTCAAGTTGCGTGCTTCATATCCTTACATATAGACATAAAATACACAGAAACCTCTTGAACTTCATCTTTATAACCCGTTGGATTTTAGGTGCAATTTTGTCTAATATTTTGTTTTTATTATTCCTTTATTGGGAATAGTATTTAATTATTTTATCAGGTTGACTGTGAAGGGGAGGACTTTTCTGTAACACTCCTTTCTTTAATGTACTTGTATACTCTACCTGATGATGGTCAAATGAATGACTGCAACATGCTGCAGGGAAATAATAATAAAAGAATGTATCATATTCGGGTGTTGTGTTTGTGTGGATTAGACTGCTATTGATTAACTAGCATAAGGGAGTGATGTTGCTCAAAGTCATGGATGTAATATTAGAACCTTTAATGAAAATAGTTACAATATTGAGTTCATATTTCTGATGTGCGTCATCCCCGTTGTGTTTCTTATAATAGAAAGGAGTTACGTGTAGAGTATGCGCAGTCAAACACAACAATTATCACCTCTATTATTAATATAATTGGTATCAAGAACAACTACATGTTTTGGCCCTGCATGTGGGCCATCATCAGGTTGTAACCTTAGACCAGGGGAAGTTATATCATGGTGCGTGGGTATATTAATGGGTCATTGGGGGG
>Ga0123355_10010491_pt1 | contig 14206 bp, 10 predicted proteins | sample TergutEmb28metaG_3_FD_89872 | JGI IMG/M metagenome (GOLD analysis project Ga0123355, IMG submission 89872) | Embiratermes neotenicus P1 segment gut microbial communities from Petit-Saut dam, French Guiana - Emb289 P1 | ecosystem: Host-associated > Arthropoda: Insects > Digestive system > Gut ...
ACCGTCAAAAACTGGGTGGCCCAGTTTAAACGTGGTGATTTTTCCACCTGTGATGCGCCTCGTCCTGGACGACCCAAAACAGTGACCACCCCGGAGATTATTGGTCATATTCACGAGCTAATCTTGGAAGACCGATTTCGGCTAAATCAATAGCTGAGCAACTGGGCATCTCACGTGAGCGGGTTGGGTCAGTCATTCATGAAGATTTGGACATGCGGAAGCTCTCCGCGAAGTGGGTCCCGAAATACCTGAAAGCGGATCAAAACTTCAACGGTGCCAGTCGTCTGAGCAACTTTTGGAATTTTTTCGGCGCGATCCAAATGATTTCCTGTCGCAATTGGTGACCATGGCCGAAACCTGGTTCTATCAATATAACCCGGAGACAAAGCAACAATCAGTGGAATGGCGGCATAGCGGCTCACCCCGCCGCAAGAAATTTCGAGTGCAAAAATCCGCTGGGAAAGTTCTGGCCTCGATTTATTGGGATCAAGAGGGCATCCACTTCATTGATTATCTTCCAAAGGGCCGAACTATCAACGCACAGTATTACTCATCTCTGCTGGTGCAACTGAAGGACATTTTGAAGGAAAAACGCCGCGGGAAGGTCACCAAGGGGGTCTTGTTTTTGCATGACAATGCCCCGGCTCACCGGACACTTGCAACCCAGAAGATACTGGCCTACCTGGACTTCCATTGTCTTGATCACCTACCCAATTCTCCGGATCTGGCCCCGTCGGACTACCACCTGCTCCATGGACTGAAAAAACAATTGAAAAGTTGACATTTTTCTTCTGACGCGGAGGTCGTTGCTGCCGCGGATACCGGGTTGGACGGACAACGTTCTGATTTTTTTTTTTTTTGATTAGCTTGTAAAAGTTAGAGCAACGGGCTGAGAAGTGTATTGAGCTTCGTGGGGATTATATTGAATAAATCCCGAGTTTGTCGCTGTATCTTGTTTCCTTCCTGGTCGGGCTAAGGACTTATCAGCACCCCCTCGTATATTACCCCCGCGATTAGGAAATCAAATGATGTAATGTCAGGTGAACGAGGTGGCCAAATGATGAGGCCGACGCCGTCAGTCCAATTTCATAGAGACTTCCCTCAGCTATGCAGATAGCGCCAATTTGGTGACTAAAGCAGCGCAGTTTCAAAACGTTATCCTTCTGCTTATCTGAATGCGTTTAGTTCCCATTCTTGTGCTTTCAGCGCATGAGCCATACAGTAAAATCGTCCACAGTTCGTGTGTTCCCAGTATAATGCTCCCTACTGACCGCGCAGCTTTGTTCGAGCTGTAACTTCCCTGACTTGCGTTCGTAACGTGGCCGGGCTCGAATCGCAATAGGGACACGGACCGACCATCCCGAGTGACGTATTTCGTGGTGTTGCTGATTTCCAACAGGATGATGTCGGTTTATTATTCACCAGTCATCTTGTCATATGACGTCGTGAAGTCCCGAGTTCCTGAACGAAGTTAAATGAACTAAGTGATAAAATAATCGATAGTTTATTTTAGTTAAGTTTACAACCCTTTGTTACGTTCCTAACGGAATTACGCTGAGAAAATAAGTCAGAAAACTTCTTGGCCCTTTTGTGTTACCCGGCAGTTGGCTGTCCCAGTTTTAGGGAATGAAAATGAGAACGTTGTTCATCTCTCTCAAGCGGACGTGCACAGAAATACTAATGCTCTTTGCAGACGAAACGATGGGCAGTCTCTCCGAATTTTTTGCACGGCTTTGTGTCGAGGACATCGTGCATCAGGCGTCGAATCATCGACCAGGAACAGTGATGCCATGATAGTGATAGTGGCCATGTGCATGACATTGAGCCGCATTTCTGTGTGACTGGCTACGGCTTGTTTCTGCCACATGCTGCATCCTAACACTTGTCTAGTATAATACGTACAGTGGTAAAGGCATTCGTAAACTTACGGAGAACAGTTTTCTTCAGTCGTTCGTCATGTTTCCTGGGATATTGTGAGATTGTAATTTTGTTGCTTTAATGGCTCTGCACTGGCATGTTCCGTAAAATCTTGGTTCGATTAATCTCATGGACGGATGTTTTTCACGTAGCGTTGTTCGTAACAGCTCTGAGACCTAACCAGCCCACTGTCCAGTGGGTTGGGGGGTGGGGGTTTGGTAGAATATCACTATTCGCTTCCATGTAGTACTGAAGCTTAAAACAGGCGGAACTCACCACCATTTTCCTATATAATGCATTTTGGGCGTGGTACTTTATTTATTACGGAGAACTCTTAAAAATTTTACGTCCGCGAAATGGGCTTTTTGAATAATACGGCTGCGAACATGCTTCCTAAAACGAGCCGACATGGAGTAGTTCTGTGTTGATGAGCAGCATACGCAGCGTCATATAATGAAAATCCCGTAGTTTTGTCAAAATTGTTTTTTCGTATATATTATTTCTTATTGTACAAAATATATCCTTAACGTTCAGGTGACCGTGCATCGTGATAAATTATTGTAATAGAAGCAACTAGATGCACTAATTTCTCAAATTTGCCTTGATAAAGAACTCTACATGTTTCGGACAGTTCCTCTGTTCGTCATCAGGAGTTTTTCAGTGTACACTCAGCAATGGTATATGTCATACAGGTTTGCTGACAGCTTGCGAAAATAAAGGAAACTCATCCTTACATCACTATTCCTCATAATCCTAACAAATAAATTCGTAGGGTTATTCCCATATGTCTTCACAAGAACAAGGCACCTAACACTTGCACTAACCTTAGACCTACCTCTATGAATGAGATTTATATTATTCGGATGAATCAAAAATACCAACCACATATTCTAGCACTTAGTGCCCCAAGGCACACCAACCATGTTAATACCATTTATAGTTATCATTGAAACAATTAGCAACCTAATTCGACCAGGAACACTAGCAGTACCCTTAACCGCAAATATAATTGCAGGACACTTACTACTAACATTGCTGGGAAACTACGGGCCATCAATAAGATACACATTATTAACCGTATTAATTACTGTGCAAATCCTCCTCATTAATCCTAGAAGCTGACAGCTTGCGAGCAAGCTGTCAGCATACCTGTATGGCATATACCATTGCTGCGTTTACAGTGAAAAACTCCTGATGATGGACAGAGGAACTGTCCGAAACATGTAGAGTTTTATTCCAAAAATAAATTTGAGAAATTAGTGCATCTGGTTAGTTTTATTATAAGAAAATATATCCTGCCCGAACCGACTGCTGTCTGATTATCATATCTGTGGCTCCGTGCAGCTATGATAGTTATGTCATGACGTCATGAAATATGTGATACGTTGTCTGTTCATCGTAGACACTATTGTTTTGTCCCATCTGAAAAAAAGGACTTCCTTTTTCTTCAGTCGTGTAAAGTGATTGCCAATTCCGATTTCGAGTGATTATTAAATATCGTTTTAAACAAAACATGAATGTAGACGAAAAGTATTAGCTTAGTTTATTTCCTGTCACGGCATGAGGCTAAATGTTTGTGTGCTGGACAGCATAGTACCCCTGCTTACGTATCACCACCTCCTGAAATTTAACCTTCCCTCCTTTCCCAAACTTGTACAGCCAGAGAGGAGAGAGCCGGACGATACATTTCTTATAGGCACGTGGTTGTTGCAGGTACGTTATTCCTTCATATTATGACGACGACGACGACGACGACGTACAACTCGAAGCCTCTGGCGATCATTTTATAAATTTTCAGAAGACATCCCTTGTAACTTCGGTACTTCTTTGTGCTTAGAACGCGCTGCACCACCTGGTTGGCCTACTGTTTGAGGTAATTGAAGGTGGGTAGTTCCGGAAAACCTTGTGCTGGTGAACAGCGCTGTATGCTAATACTGGATCACGAACATCGTGCAGTTGAACATAGGTTATGATCATTTACTGACATTCACGCCTATCTGTGTTATGAAGGTTGTAGTGGAGGGAGCAAACAATATCGTACTAGTGTTCCGACGTTCAATTTTAGAGCGCCATCGCAGTAGGCGTTTTGTTTCTGACTGGTTTACGGATATTTCTTAGATAGTTCTGCTGTTACCACAGTTCCGGCGGAATGGTAAGAACGATAACGTATCACTCTTTGAATATTAATATGCGTTGATAATTTACAAACAATATGTATGCCGTATTCGAATATAATTATGCACATATGCTGTTATTTTTGTTTTTCACGATCTTGCTGAGCCCTTTAATGTGCATGCCATATTCGTCTATGGCTGCACTAAGAAGGATAAGCGCCTCCCTAGTTGCTCTCCTCCATCCATCCCTATCCCGCGCTACTTGTCTCCAATTAACAATTCCAATTTTTCTTGTGTCATTCTCTGCATCATCATTCTATCTAACCTTTGGTCTCCCGTTAGGTTGTTCTTGGTGTGAGTTGGCTTGGTGTATTTGTTTGATGTTTCTTGCGTCATCCTTCCGATGTAGATGTCCGGAATGCTACATTAGCCTCCTTATTTAGTAACAGATCACCACTGCTGCTTTCCATGCATTTTATTGTTCATAGTGATCCTGTCACGTGGCACTGAGTTGATAAACTGTCATTAAACGGCAAGAGTCTTAAGACGGTAGGGGTGTGAAGTGAAGCACACGCATATGGGAGTAGAAATGTACTGTGATATAGGTGTACAATTTGGATATGTTGAAGAGCAAAGAGCAGTAGAGTGTTTTGAGCGTGTCCGGTTAAAATACTCAAGTGGATTTAAAAGCAACATAATTGGATCGTTTGGGTTGGATTAACACTTACAAGACTAAGCGAAAGTACTGTTGTATTCCAGAAGAGTTTCTCAAGTTTGTCCTTTTGGTAAGAACATGTAAATGAAGATTTGTACGGAGCAGTGGTGGAATGATATATACAAGGGAAAGCCGAAATACTCGGAGGAAATCTTACCCCATTGCCAATTTGCCCATCACGTCATATTAAACGACCTGGGGTCAAACACGGGCCTCAGCTGACCTGAGTTGTAATTAAAGATTCCGTTCGTACTGCGCAGTAAACCTTCCTCTGTCTCGATTATAAAAACCAGCAATTTAATACAGCATAGGGCAGTGAACATTATTTGTTGTGAGATCCAAACAAAACACATAAATGCTCTGCGGGCAGAACGTAGAGTTTGTGATGGTACTCCAGGTAATCATATTGCTTTCAAGCGCTAATCAGGCTCAGGATCAGGGTCATATGAACGTGGTAATGAAATTACGACTTTCGCAAAGACTGTAAAGAGATTGTTGGCCACCTTAGAGGGTATCAGTTTTTGCAGAATATCGCTGCTGCATGAATTCAGTTAAAGCAAATTTGCCATTGGTTGCCTGGACTTCATTTCGGATTGGAGCACCCTCATGTCAGCATACTGTGTTCTTTGGACAGTAATCACTATCAACCTGTCACCTGTTCAGTGCTCCCGCATATTGCTTTGTCCCTGTGTTCAAGCGGCAGATAAAGTTGCTGTGTGGGTTTATATGCGTTTGTATGATGGCAACACAGACAGGTTGGTGTGAGTGAGCCACTGAAAACCGCATTCTCATTTCCAGATTGACAGTGCTCGTCGATTCCATTATTAGTGTGTCTTCAGTTACAACTGGGACCGAATATTTCAACGTAAAATTTATCGAGATGTCGCAGGATGGGTGCTGGTGCCCTCTTAGGAATAGTAATCTGTATTGACTATAATTTTATTGATAATTTCTTGGCCAACCGCGCTGCTATCAGCAGTTCGAGACTGGTTGCTTATCCAGTTGCTTTGACATATTAGTTGCAGAAGAGTGGGATAGCTTCGTTCCATGGTTCATACAGAGCACAGTTACTGCACGCGGAGCTTGAGCACTTCAGCCAATTAAGTGGGTGGTCGCAGCTTGGATAAGGGTTGGGATCCCTTCCCTCTAATCGCGCCCTGACTCGCCCGGAATTCCACTGAACTTCACTTCCAGTGGGGTACTAGCGGCCCTTTACTGGGGCTGACCCCACACGTTCCTAATGTTTCATAACCAGAATGTGTGGAATTTTTATATATATAACTGTTGATCCAATCCAGGCAACCCTCATTTGTAGATTTATATTTCAATGTAAATAATTTTGTACGCGCAAACGGCCGTCTCTTTCCCGTTTCCTTCGCAAAGAAACGTCCTGCTTTGAGCGTCCTGCGAGGTTCACAGATATGTGCGCGCTTGTGTGTAAATCACACAATTTACGACAGAATCGATATGCTGACCCGCAACGTCGGTATCAAAACAACGTACGTTGTGCAACAACGCAGAAGAGCGAAGATTAAAATATCACTGTTACCATACGCCCTGTTTTTTCCCGGACATGTGCTCTTTTTGAGACATAATAACGGCCTACTTTCGTCCGGATGTAACGAAAGGCGAAATTGTCCTGTTTTTTGATTGTCGATCTTTCCGCCCAGAAAAATAAGCAGCAATTCAGATTTATTACTGCTGATTAGTAAGGAAGATATCATTTTCCCAGAGACATGACGACTGGAATTCTCATTAAAATGCACTCCAGCGCCAAATGTAATTAATTCTTGTCATTTTACTCTTTATTCCTTCTTCCTTATCCTTCTCCAGTAATTTCATCGCGGGTGTTACTGTAAGGGTAGTGACCCGTGAGAAGTTGTATGGTTGAGGGTAGGTGGTGAATACAAAGCCGTGGGAGGAGAAAGAAATCTACATACGCCTAAGACAACTGCACGCTGCGGTTTGATAAATGATGGTACACACGTCACGTTAATTCGGCTTTTTACAGGCTGTTGCATTGTGAAGGTCTGAAAAGAACACATTTTTATTTGTATGTCATGCTTTCAAGCGGACAGATTTTGAGTGCGACTTGAAAATATAAGCACTGCTTTGTAAGGTAAAAAACAATTATTGCAAAATACCCCCCTTCCCCCCCCCCCTTCCCCCCGCGACAAATGTGGTAATCGTAGTGCATATGCAACAATTTGGAAAACGAAATTTACATATCTCAGTACGAAGATGAAATAAAAAAATTCATACAAACATTTAAGAGATATTGTATTGGAATATAAACACAGTAAGCCTCCTACATTTACATGTTTCGGCCACTCTTGTGGCCATCCTCAGGGAGGTGTTGTACACAGGATATATTACAAAAATTCCAGAACCAATACAGAAACGTAAAGTACTAAGTTTTAAAATGTTTGGTATAAAATATGTTTTAAACTATAAATGCATATAAATTTTTTTGTGCCGCAACATGTACATATAGGAGGTTTACTACGTTTGTAATATAAGATCTCCTAAAGGTTTGTATGCGTTTGTTGGTTTTATCTTCATTCGAATCATCTGCATGCATGGTCATGGATTATTTAAAATTCATATATCTCGCTCCCTGAGAATACAATTGAATGTAGTTTAAGAGCAAGGACATGTGTGAAGGACGAACGGATTGGGAAGGGGAGTAAGTTTCGTAATGACCCTCGTCATCGTAGCGTTCTCGTTCTATTTGTAAAACAGTTAAGTGAAGGAAGGACTTTAATGTTCAGCTGGCAAGGGAAGAGTGTACAGAAGTGTGATAGTGGTGAACACTTGGAAGGTCAAGGGACTGTAATATTGAAATGCTGTTTTGAATAGGTTGTGATGTGAACTGGATCTAATTGACTCGGGACTTGCTCCAGTGGTGAGCGTTTGTGGTGACTTGTTGCGTTGTTATTCTGTTCCTAGAGCGACTAAAGGGATATTCATAGTTCAGCATAATGTCCTTATCGGGTAGTTTGTAATAGCTCTTCGTACAAACATACATGGTCGTTTCACCGGTGCTTTGTTCTTTTCGTGTAGAATTATCTGCCGATTGATTCCATATGTCGTAATGACGTAACTAAATCTTTCCTGACTTACAGTTGTTAACGATACTTCTGACGGACGCTGCACATAATTAAAACTTAATTATTCTGCATATGCCTTTCATAATTATCTTCTGGCAAGGGGAAGCGCAGTAACGGTGGTTTAACAGTATTCATTTACACACGTAAGTGAATTTGAAATCTGTGTGTTTTCAATTGTGCAGGTCTGTGAATTTGATATTGCTAACATTGTTTGAATTAAAATGAGGTATCGATATAGTTATCGACATTTATATTTTAATGCCCGCGGAACGAAACGTTTGGTATTAAGTGCGGGGTGAAATGACGAGGAATTAAGGAAAAGTAACTTCGTGGTTTTCGTGATATCGTTTTACCTAGTGCTCTTATGGCGATTGCGGTGAGGGGAGTGGTGCGGAGATCCATTAAACTTGCCCATTAAGTCTGCTGTAGCACATAAATTGTAAAGAAAATTTGGGGAATGTTGAAAGTGGTGTGGATGGTGACTTCGGTGATCTTGTGCGTTACATTCCGAACTGAACACGAAGTTTTCGGAACGCTGATCTGTTTCTGCCTCCATTTTCGGAGGTGTGGAAGCTTGTACTCCGGTAGGTGCAGCAGAAAGAGCCGTTGCCCATCACTTTCCGAGATTTTTTCCGCCCTTCCGAATGTGGAACGATGGACACAGTTCCGAAACCAAATAAGCCTCACTGTAATGTACCATCGTCAGCATCATTTAACTCTGATTCCGGGAATGTCCTTTTTTTTTTCCTCCTCCTCCTCCTCCTCCTTCTTCTTCTTCTTCTTCCCTCCCACATTCGTGACCTTAATATAACCGGTCTAGAATAAAATCCCGTTGATGATCCGTGTGATGACAGTGATGAACTCTCAGGATCCCTGCTAACTCTTTGGCATAGGGCCCTCCTTGAGAATGTAATACTCCGTCAGGTAAATAATTGCGCATGTTTGTGTAGCGCAAAACTTCATTACCGTGTTCATCATATGCCGCCACTAGACCCTGTTATACTGAGCCATAACTCCAATTTACACATCCTTAAACTTATTCGTGTAAGATGACCTTTAATATTATCGTACACTGTACGTCTAAATATCTTTGGTGGTGTTCTCAGTTTTCTAGGCAAAAGTTCGGTATTTTCCAGTTTTCCCAGGAAGTGGCCTTTCCTAACTACCTAGCGATCACCCAAGTCACCTAATATGGGGTGAAGTTTGATTTTTGGCCACAGTGACGATACAGCTAACAACAGTCAAGCAACTCATGTAGTGTATTGCGAAGCTCAGCTATGTTGTCTTAAGCATAGTGATAATAGTTGGTCATAATTCACTACGGAGATTAACCCTGTTAATTGAGACAACAGCGTAGATTGGCACTTTATAGGGCAGTTTCTGTTATGGGGTATTTTAGATTATTAACATATAGGCGATTAAAACAATTCAGGAAGTTAGGGAACGTAAATTTAAAAAGCGCTATGTCCACATTTCGTAATGAATAGTGGCGTGGGTTATGCTACTTTTGTTACAGGCTTACAACTAGAAAACAAAGGGCCTAAGGCTATGTACGTAGTCCTTTTTAATTACATGCGTAAGTTTGTTAGTGGCATCCTGTTGCCCTCTTCTCCTCCTCCGCCTCCTTAATGGACTTTTCCCAGTCAGTTCTATTTTCTGACCTCTCATTCCAGTTTTAATTTTGCATGTACTGCTATCTGTACACGGTTGCACCGTCTGTCGTTTGGTCGTCCTGTTGTTCGACTTCCCTAGGGATTATTATTAAATTTCCCTGCGTACAAAACTATTACCTCCATAAGAAAACTATACCAGAAGTTATCCGTAGTGTGTGTGGGGGAGTTTGTTTACATTGTGTTCGTAGTTGTGGTTCCTATTGATCAGGTGGCGCTCAGGAAACTCTAGTAATTTCGCAGAACTTACCACGTAATTACGGTTCGTTATTTTTTGACACTTCTATGAAGTAACAGCTGTTGCAGTACGCAAAGCTGGTCTTTTTATGTCCTTAAGCTTGTTGTAAAGTAGTACACACATACGTTCTTGGTATAGACTGTTGATTTAAATTGCTAATTCAGGCATGATATAGATGCTAAGTGCTCGGTATTGCATTGCCACGTTTGATGAATAAGACGCGATTAGGCCACACCCGAATGTTCACGGGGGCAAATGGAATGTTTAATGTTTAGTGTTTTATTTTTTAAGATATTTTTGATACGTATTCATGTTCTTACATTCCCAACACGCGCATTTTTCAAGTTCATTCGTACAGCATTACTACTTTTACGCTGCTAATTGATTTAGCGAAGAGGTACGTGCCTTTGTTCTAGACTGTACTAGTTGGCCGTGCACTGACTGTAGTGTCTGTGATTGCGGAAGAGCGGATGAGGGAGGATTCTGCATCCACCAAATGGAGGTGTCGATGTGCCAACTGGCTGATTTCCAAATTCCTATATCCTTGTTCCTGCTGGTACAGGAGTTTCAAAAGTAGCCCATACCATTTTGAGTTTCTGTTTTCTTTCTACCTTCACCTCTTTTCGCATTTCTACATACACTTTACAGTTCTTTGAAACTTGTGTTTCCTAAAACATAGAAACTGTTGTTAATTTTATTGCCGTTGGAGATTTTGTGTGACATACTGAGCGAAACTGGTATTGATGTATGAACTTCCTCACACAACATGGCCCTGTCTAGGAAGTTCTCTTTGAACACTTAGCAGTGTGAGAACCAAGTATTTTCCTTGCAAAACCGCATTGTTATATTCTATGGAGTAACATATTGTAGGACATTTTTCGGCGTCGGGCCATATGTAGGCATTATATCCCCGCTGTTGATTTCGTAGTTCAGTCCGTGTGAAAACTGTCGATTGATTGGCTTATGTTCATAATAAAATCATCTCGTTTGTCTGTCTTACGGTAGTTTGAGCCTCTTTCCGAGCAAGTTCTCCACAGAACGCGATCTAGTGCTTCCTAATTCAATTTCCGGTATCTTCTCATTTTCTTAAGGTCATTCAATTGCTGCTTACGTTTCATTTCTCGTCTTATCTTCCCTTTTATATTTCCTCCAATAACGTGTTTTAGAAGGCAGTTCCTACGCTCAGTGTGACTAATACAGTGGACCTTCCGTCGTATGGTGTCTCAGTTTTCGAGGAGTGCGGTCATATTTGTAGGTGCATTCGTGTTTACGTTGATATGTGTGTTCTTTATTATTCCGTTTGTATTCGTTTGTGGTTGCTGTCCTGCACACGGGGCAACAGGCAAATAATGCACATACCAGCACAAGTGCCTAAAAATGAGCGGATTCGAATTTTGAGACACCGTATATAATTTGCATCAGGAAACGAACACAAGGAAAGGGGACTGGCCTGTAAAATTAACAGTGGAACTCGTACAGCCGCGTCATAATGAATTACTGAAGGCAAGGGTATGTGTGAATTTGTTCGGCTGCCAGAAATATTGTCCTTTTTGAAAGATAAATGATTTCTTTGAAACTGTGAAGTCTTCTTGGATGTTAACGCCATATCGATAGGCAAGTAGTTACGGACTTTTCGAAGGATTATAGTGCCATTATCTTCAGGGTCGGGAAGTCCCACAGGCGTCTTGAATCTTCAACGACACCGCTGTGAGAACCTCAAATCTCTCACAGTTTGTCTATCCGTGTGTTGGTTCCAAATGGTTGTGCTTTATTTTAGGGCATGAAACCGAACCAGCACGAATTACTGTCGTCATGTCGCTCATGATGACTTTTTTTGACCAGAAATGTCTGAAACAATTGGAGTGTGATATTTATGAATGCTACTTTGATTGTAATTGTTTTAATTTACCACTAATATGACAACGGTATAATGCAGAACATGAAGAAACGACAATTGTAACTCTGTCCGGACGTAGAGACTTAGTGGCAGACGTACTTGGCTTCATCGCAAGCTACACGTCTGGTTTCTTAACTCGAATTGGAACTGCACGTTATCAGTTAAATAAAAGTATATGGGGTTTTTGGTGGATTGCTGGAGTTTGTATATCAGAAGATACCGCAACAGCATAAAATTAACGCTTCGCATGCTTTGTCATATTTTCACCTTTCCTCTGTCAGCAGCGTGTCTACCATCTTATGTGCCAAGTGTCGTATCACTGATTCACTGTATGTCCCATGAGTTCACTTACAGTGTCTTAGAGTTCTCTGATATTCTTTTAATTCCCATTAATGAGACGGATGTGTTCTGTCAAGTGCTCTTCGGTGGTTTTAATTATCATTAGTTGTGCCACTTGAATTTTTGCTTTTCCATACTGGATTTAACAACACCATTAGGATATTTACTGATCAAATAAACATTTTTTCCATCATTAATTGAAAAAATTATAAAGGTGGGTGCGTGAGTCTCAGAGCCAGTACAGAGTTTGAGGAAATCAGCCCCTAGGTATACATCAGGGAAGTGGGCCGTTCATTAACTTTCGTTATCCGAAGACGACCTCAAAATGCCAAGCGCACATGTAAAAATTGTCTTACCATGTCGGTCCCCGAAAGTGTTTGGAAGTCTTCTTATAGTGCTCCTTCTGGATGGTGTTGATTACACAGACTTGCTTATATTGGAACAGCTTCAGTATCAACACCGCACAGTTTTTGTTGCCATGACTTGGCAGTGAGTGCGAGCGGTACGTTACCATCTGTTCATTTTGTTAGGGGAAGCATTGCAACCTCGTCATACGTAACTGATCTTAAGAATTTATACCATAATCCCATCAATCTGCAAACTTGTGGCATGATTCCATTGTGTTAGTATCTCATGCTCGCTGTATCGCGTGTGTGGCGTGCTGTCTGCGCTTTGAACATGTCCGGGCGTTACGAGGGGTTGCTTTTGGTGTTCTGGAAACTCTAGCTTGGGTTCAGTAACACAGATGGTTTTATCCAACATGTTTATAGTTTATTCGCTCCTTTTTGTGTTAATTTGACGCATATTTTGTGTACGACGGCGAATTTTACGGGGGGGGGGCGCTGTATTCGCGAATGGGCAATCCATGGCCCGTTGAGCGCTCGGGTGATTACGCGTTATCATCACTTTGACGGAAGATTAATTTGAGTGTAATATGTCCCTGTTCCTCGTTTTAGTGATTTAAAGTGGACTTGTTGCTTGTTCTTTAGATTTGATCTGCATGTCAGTGAGTGTGCTGCAATGTGTCATTGCTACTGCTGTGTTTCATTGTTGTGGGTCAATAGTAACATGTCAGGTAGTGGTGATAAAGTAACAACAAGATGTTTTCGTAATTTCGCTGTTTGTGTCACTTGTGTCAGGTTTTACTGTTTTTGAGCGTCAGGTCTTCAGTATCAAAACTGCTTCGTGTCACCCGTCTGGCCCCTAAAGTTCTGAGACGGCTTCCAGATATTTGGAAAATTTGTGGACTTTAGATTTAAGTGATCTTAGTTCTCTGAACGGATTTTCAATTATTTATAGTTTTTCCGTACAGTTATTTGATAAAACACGTTTCCCCAGTGAAGCCGTGTGATTTCCCAGAAGACGCGTATTGCCACTGTCATTGTTAGAAGTAATTTCCCATGTGTGTCGAATTGTTTTAATCTCTTCATCCTGTATTTTTGAAACATTGCCTATTAATGTGCAAGTAATTACGGACTTATACGTTGCTGTGGCCTTCATAAAATGGTAGTAGCTTTGTGTTGCCCAAGTGACGTAACTGTTCCCTCAGTTCTGGCTTAATCAACAGTACAAACGTTAAACCGGTATCTATCGAAACACAATTCTTTATGCTATATAGAACTACGTGTTTCGACCAATCTCAGGTGATCGTTACATTTCCGGGTTCTCTTTAAAACGTATTGAGGAAGAAATCAACAGTTTTGATTGGCATATCCCCACAGCAGCATGTTCGATCGTCATTCCATTTCGTACAGTGAATTCTGCAGGAGTGTTTGAACCATAAATTGTTGTGCAGCGTATTTAATCATGCTGCTTTTATCGTAGAAAAATAATTAGCAACCACCGTCCATTTATGGAAAGGTCTAATAAATTAATATTTCCATGTAAAAAGTCATGGATTGTAAGTACACGGTACACTCATTGAAATAATTTCGATTTGTGGTTAGCTGCACGAGTATGGCCTAGCAACACCAGCTTTTGTGTGGGACGTACACAGGCGTTTTTATGAATGACTAAGCCGTCCTATATGAATTTATTTATAGTTTATTGAATAACGCATTTAGTAACTGTTTAGCGCCGGTCGGTTACATGATAGTGAATGCTGAATGGGAAATGACGTGGAAGGTGGTGGTGGTGGTGGTGGTGGTGGTGGTGGTGGTGGTGATGGTGGTGGTGGTGGTGGTGGTGGTGGTGGTGGTGGTGGGGG
>Ga0123355_10010492_pt1 | contig 14206 bp, 12 predicted proteins | sample TergutEmb28metaG_3_FD_89872 | JGI IMG/M metagenome (GOLD analysis project Ga0123355, IMG submission 89872) | Embiratermes neotenicus P1 segment gut microbial communities from Petit-Saut dam, French Guiana - Emb289 P1 | ecosystem: Host-associated > Arthropoda: Insects > Digestive system > Gut ...
ACACCATTTTGAATCAACAGAAGACATCCAGAGGTCTGTAACGCAGGCCTTAAACGACATTCCTCAAGCTGCGTTCCAGGAATGCTACAAACAGTGGCAGCACCGCTGGAAAACGTGTGTGCAAGCACAAGGGATGTACTTTGAAGGTGATCGTATTTTAGTTAATGAATAAATAAAATAAAACTCTTATTTGGAACCAGTCTCATTACTTTACTGTCGGACCTCGTAGTCTGTTTTCATTGTTAAATAAACTGGACTGGTTGCTGTTGGCAGTATCTAATTTCACTGGAATACCAGTAATGCTGTTTGATTCCATATTTTCTCTCATTTAATGTGTAGTGTCCCACAGTCAATAATTGCAGTATTAGATTTGCCTCGTTCAAAATTTTCTTCACCAAGGTACTCAAATGCACTGGTCCCTACAGAACTCTTAAGTGGGGCATTTGTTATATTGTCGTGTTTTGTACTTTGGCATATCCGGTGTTTAACCCTCTGCCTTTAGAAGTAATTGCAGCAGACTTTCCTTAACCCTTATCCTGCTAATGTGGAGAATATGGTGAGCTCCTAATAATGCTAACAAATGGCAGATGGGATTTAACTCGGCGTTTAAAGGGTTAAAGAAGTATTTCTCTCCCTCTCCTTTGTCAGAAGTGTCACCAAGCTGAAATTCTTTTTGAAGAGCAGTGCATTTGCCGGTTAAGTTTTAATTTCCCAATGGATAATACACACTATTTATTTCTTCTCTTTCTCTAAATATTTTCGTGACCTCGTTCTTTGTCTCCCTAGTTCATGTATTTTTGAGCGCATGTAGAATCTTCCTGAAGTGTGAAATATTTTGGTTTTTTATTTTGCTGTAGTATAAATGTAATTGTTAGTGTTTGTATGGTTAGTGCTGCAGAATTTCACTTTCTTGTAGTCGCCATAATGTTTGTAAAGTGCTTAATTGCCTGTCCCAATTGCCATGCAGCCTAAGGCATGGGTCTGCAGCTGCTCGCCTGCTGATATTGTGGGTTCAAATCCGACCGGGAGCATGGATGTCTTTCTGTTGTGGGTGTTGTGTTTTATTAGATAGAGGTCTGTGCGACGAGCTGATAACTCGTGCAGGGGAGTCCTACCGACTGGTGAGTTGTGTGTGATCTGTTACGCCAGAGGAAAAAAGAAAAAAGGGCCTTATTAATTAGGTATTGCATCATCCGAGCACTGTTCTTTCTTAGGATGATACAAGAGATGACCTCCAAATATGAATGGTAGCTCCAGAGACCATGAATGAAAAATCTTGGACAGCTGATAAGGGGCGCTATCTAGCTCGGGGTTGTGCCAGGGGCTCAATTCCACACCATAAACAAACCAGTTTCTTATGCAATGAAAATCACCCTTGTAAGCCGAGATATAGATGGGGAGGTAATATTAGAATTGATATTAAGAAATAGGGTGCAAGAATGAGGCTGAAATAATTTGGCTGAGGATAGTGTCCCCTGGTAGGTCTTGTGAAAACGGTGATGAGCCTTTGGAGTTCATAAAAGTGGGGCGCAGGTGGGGGGTTCTTTACTAGCCGAGCAACTGTCAGGTTCGTAAAATGGGCTGTACTGCATGGAGTTTGTGTTCAGGATAGGGCCCTATGGCAGGCTCTTGTAAACACAGTTAAAACGCGAAGGGATTTTGTGTGGAATTTCTTGACTAGATAAGTAACTCTCATCTTTTCAAGATGGGCTTTTTCGGTACGGTTAGTTGACTTCAGTACTGTTCTGCTCACTGGTATTATTTTTAAGAATTTATCACAGTAAAATGTTGTAGACGAAACGTCCGAAGGCGTGAACTGGATAGCGTGTGGCTGCAGATTGTGTCACTTTCCTGTGTATTTATGTAACAGTAAAGGGTCGTCATCAGAGGCCACTGGGGACGTTTCACTGCCACTGACAGAAATGGGGGGGAATGGTACAGCTCAGGAAAGGTATATTAACTTACGACACCCAGGGGCCACGTTGGTACCTCGTTCTTGCACTGGTTGGAGCGTCGCGAGTGATTTAGCACACACACACACACATTCACGCATATACACACACACACACACACACACACACAAAACACACAGCTTTCTACTGAAATTGGTCTTCAGAACACTCAGGTTGTACAAAAAAGTCCGGAGAATGTACTTGGACTCACTGAAGTTTGTTCATGCCAGTCGATGGCTCTTGTACTTTGTGTTCTGACAGCAGTGTGTAGGTTATCGTGTTACGGTCCGCGACGTATTGGAAGAACCTCCTGCATCCATAACCGGTATAGAAAGCCAGGTATTTTTTGAGGGGGGATGGAGGTGGATGGTATGGGAGAAGTGGAGGACATGACCCCGTGGAAGGACCGGTAGGAATCAGTAGCGGCTGAGGGGGCTGTTTTGTAATGGCACATTCCAAGGAAAATTGTTAAAGCGTAGGATGAAGGAATGTGGATAAAAGAGAGGGGAAGAAGAAAAAAACTAAGAGGAAGAGAGATACAGAGAAGGTAGCAGGTTCCGCGGAAACGTCGACACGTTTATGCGAGTCTGTACGGCATCACATTTCAGAAAACTGTATTCCTCGTGAAGTAGTATAATCACTATGAGGCTTGATGCCAGTGTAATGTCAGGTATTTACATGAAGTTAATAACTAAATGTAAAGGTAAAGTTCACCCTAGAATAAGCCACGAAGGCCCAGAAGGGTGGGGGGAGGTGTAGCTCTACTCTTTCTTTAACCTCGGCGCTAGATGGGGTGGGTGGTCAACGCCATGCCTCTGCCGCTTTACCCCCGGGAAAGACTCGGTACCCATTGTATAGGAGGCTGGGTGGGCCTCGGACAGGTGCGGAAATTCTAACCCCTACCGGGATACGATCCCTGGACCGTCCGTCCCTAGCGAGTCGCTGTACCGTCTGCGCTATCCCGGCTCCAATTAATAACTAAATACATAAATATGTGTGTGCGGTGTGTCAGGCAGGGAACAGACAGTCTTCCTGCAGTCAACTTCGACATGACCTTGGCCTACTTTTCTTTAATTATTTGGAAGACAGCGAGACATTTATAAAAATTCTACTGGCCGTGATATATGTGTTTTCTTCTCTCTGCATCTTCTGTTCAAAACATGTTTTGTTCCGTAACTGTTTTAGCGAGTTACGCCTGAGTTAGCACGCGGAACAGCGCGTGGGTCGTCGTGCGGACGGTACTTTATTTTGGTTGTACTTTAACGGGAGACTTCAACTTGCCCACACTTTTTTAGTGCTACTCTCGAGACTATAATATTTCATGAAAATCGGTTCCCAAATTGTTACATGCGGGGTAACATACAAGGCTGAACTAAATGGTGCGTTTTTGTAACTTTCATTTCCGTATTATCCAAAAGTCTTAAACTGGGAGAAAATTGTAAGGAAGATTATACCTTGTTGCTTGTATTTCACTTTAAGATTTCTGTCACTGTCAGACGTCGTTTTGATTCCTCCACATGTAATTATTTGTAGATGTGCGATGTAACAACGATACACCGCGAACTCCGTTCTTCTGGGATATTACTCGGTGAGCAGTGGTAAGTTTTCTTATCAATACTAGCCGCTTAATGACCCAGAAGAGCGCAGTTCTCAGTTACCTCTCGGTGGAAGCCTGAAACCACGCAGTGATATACACCGTCTTTGTAACATGTCATTTGTTAACCGACGAACTAACTAGCTAAGTCCGAACAGCAGAGATATCCCTGAGAAGCCAGTAGTTTCTCAGCGAATCAAGAAATTTCTCTCATTTTATGAAACCCGAATGTTTATTCACATGTTTACAAGAACGGCCCCTATCCTTAGCCAGATGAATCCAGTGCACGCCATCCCATCTTTTTGATCGATCTTAATATTCTCCCACCTATATCTAGGTCTCCTAAGTGATCTCTTTTCTTCGCATTTCCCCACAAAAACCTTGTATGTATTTCTCTCGTCTCCCATAGATGTTATGTGACCCGCCCATCTCGTTTGAACACCCGAATTGTATTTTGTGAGGAGTGCCGATTATTAAGCTTCTCATTGTGTAGTTTTCTCCACCCCCTGTTACCTCGTCGCTCTTAGGCCCAAATATCTTCCTCAGCACCCTATTCTCAAACACTCTCAGCCTATGTTCCTGTGTCGATGTGAGTGACCAGGTTTTGCACCCTACAAATAAAACAAGAGGAAAAATTATAATTATGTATATTTAATCGTGCCATTTGTTAGTGCAACATATAGTCTTCCTGTGGGGGGGTTCATGTTTAAGAAGCCCTGTATTCAAATCTTGATTCGAACACCAGCTGTCATGCAATGCATTTTATTTGCTACAGTCCCCTCCAGCAAACATGAGCACTCTAAATTAAACCACACCCGTTTCATTTTACATTTTGCGAATTTATTATTAAGTAATTATATAATTTGGCTAAAAATATTTTTGTTTGTTTAAAGTGCCTTTAAATAACACACGAAGAAATAAGTATTAGATATTTGGTACGATTGTAAGAGATTCGCCTGCATAGCAGTGTTTATCCTGCACGCGCGACACTAGTGGCAGAGAAGTTGCTGAAGGGGTACGGCGCTTTGTTACAGCAAAGCGTTCAGTGTAGGACAAATGATCGCAGAATATTAGTGTGACAATTTAACACATACCATCCTTAAATACAGTTCCCACGTTAGCCCTTCCACTTAGTAGGGTGTTATACATTTTAGCCACTGAGAAATGCCTTCAATTCACAAAATAGAACTGCGATGTTCTGGGCTATTACGCAGCGAGTGGTGGTAATTCCTTACCGACATTTCGGGACAACTTATCAGTCCCATCTTAAGGGCGTCAAGATTATTTGACCCTTTAAGATGCGTAATAACCCAGAAGAGCGCAAATCTCTTCTAATTCGCAGCGGAAGCCTGAAATCACGCCTTGAAATGAAGATTGTATTGAATAGGCACTTTTTGTTAACATCTTCGGCAAAGGTCGAGGATGCAATAGAAACTTACGCATGATTGGCGCTCACTGCCCTTGATTGCTCTCGTCTTCATGTTCTTCCAAATCTTTGATATACACGAACCTGCCAGCACGGTGTCTTAACTCTTAAGATCAGAATAAGATTTACTACTGTCTTCACAAGAGCCCGCCACTTGTCCCTGTTCTGAGCCAGACGAATTCATTCCACTCCCTCCTACTTATTTGAGATCCATTTTAATATTATCCCGTATTCACATATGTTTTCCAAATATCCTCTTAACCTTAGGCTTTCCGACTAAAATTTCTTCTTCTATTCTACTCGTACTACAAGTCCCGCCCATTTCGTCCTGCTTGATTTGATCACCCGAATAGTATTGACGAAAAATACGAACCATGAAGCTGACTGTGCAATTCTCTCAGGTGACAAGTTTCCCTCCCACTCACGCCAACCCTCGTAGATCCAATGTCTGCCCCATCCCCTTGTCTCGAATACCCCCAGTCTGTTATTTTTCTGTAATTTGGTACCGTTTTTGACACCCATAAATGAGGTTAAATTAAAGATTGGTATGTGCTGTGCCCTCACCCAATATTGTGCGGGTGATAAAATCGAGGAGAATGACATGGGCTGGGCATTTGGCATGTATGGGTGAGGAGAGGGGGTGTATAGGATCTTGGTGGGGAAACCGGAGGGAAGGAGACCACTGGGGAGACCTAGGCGTAGATGGGTGGATAATATTAGGATAGATCTCCAGGAGGTAGGATGTGGGTATATGGACTGGATTGGGCTGGCCTAGGATAGAGACAGGTGGCGGACGCTTGTGAGTGCGGTAATGAACCTTCGGGTTCCGTGAAATGCGTAGAATTTCTTGACTAGCTGCAAACCAGTTAGCTCCTCAAGAAGGACTCTGCACCATGGAGTAAGTAAGTATGTGCTATTATTTACGCTGTTTTGTTTTTTGCAACAGACTTGAAGGGAAAAAAGATTGTGACATGAGTGATAGCAATAATTCACCGAATTTGTGGCAGTATCGATTTATTTGCTTATGTTACTTTTATCCGTTGCTGTTTTGTAACACTCCAGCATTTGTTAATTTTGATTTCGTCGCAAAGGTAACCGCTGCGCGCCAAGTTGTGTCTGTGCTTAATTAAGCACTACGCCATAAAGACGTATTAGCGAGTGGAGGTATTGCTTCACGTATTCGTTACTTCGGCACTAGATGTTGAGTGGTCAGCCTTATCCCCCGGCCGCTTTAACCCTGCTGAAAGAGCCCACGATTTCCATTGAACAGGAGGCTGTATGTATTTTAGGGCAGAATTCCCGGTACCGCGGACCCCTCACAATGTAGGACTTGCCTTCCCCCTCAACATTATCCACATTTTGGACTCGGAGGCACAACTCGCCAAAACGTCTAAAATTCGAAAATTTTAAACGTGTCGTACATAAACTGTAAAGAACGCAAGCCTATGTAGAAATGCAATACAGAGCTATGATTCGCCTCGCCTCGCCTGGCCTGGCCTGGCTGTTTTGACGAAAGAAATGTTAGGAAAATCTAAAGGGGCTGGGGGCAGGGGGATGGGGTGGGAAGCTTTATGTTCTCCCGGAAAGAATGTACAGTATGTTTACCGTTCAACCAGCTAAACTAAAATACCACGACTTCAGTAGAATTTGCTTCCTGCCAGCCAATAGTAAGAAAACAAAAATAATACTTCGTGCCATGGTGTTCCGCGGACCACACTTTAAGAACTAGTGCCTTTTGTCCTACCCACACGTTTTAGCCTTAAACTCAGGACCTAAATGACAAAGAATTATTATGCCTATGGTGTTTACTTAGCCGTAAATATTATCTTTGTCTCCTTGTTTGCAAGGTTATGGTTCTGTAGCCAGTATTTATGGTTGAATGCGAAAAGCAGGACCGTTGCTGCCGAGAGCTATTTATCAGTCAATTTATTCGTTCTCTCCAGCCTCGGCGTCTGTTTATTATGCACCGATGGGATGAGAATTTATATATTCTTACTCTGTACGTTGGATCTAATCATATTTTGCTTGGTGGTGCAGAAAATTAATAATTCAGAATGTGTAGAACGGGGGGATGTAGGCAGAGGTTAACTCAGTTGGCTCAGTTCCGCAGACGCACAATCCTACTGACAATGCATTTCTCCATAATACAGTCAGCGCCTGCTTACCATCGCACAACACATGACGTCACGAAGGTTCAAATGTCAGCTATCCTGAGATTATTGTGTTTTTTTTTTTTTACCTCATTCCTTCTAGCAAGCTTTAGAGACAGCGCCTCTCGTTTGGTCGTGACGATTTGCAGTTCGTTTTCACTAATCCGACCATTCGACACCTTGTAATCCGGAGTCATTGCCACTGACGCAAAGTAGACCACAAATAAGTAAAATTAAGAAGTGTTAACATAATAACATTTTCGAGAAGACGGGCAGCCGTAGGTGACGAATTTTTAAGGCGCGTTCGCAAAATAGCGAAAAGCGACTATTAGCTTCGTCATATCTCCCTCTGTCCGTTTCTTCGCACGGAACAGCTCGGCTCCCACTGGACAGATTTTCACGAAGTTTGATATTTGAGGCTTCTTCGAAAATCTGTCGAGAAAATTCAAGTTTCATTAAAATCTGACAAGAATAAAGGGCACTTTACATGAAGACCGATATACATTTATCATATCTCGCTCATTTCTTCGTAGAATGAGAAATGTTTCAGACAAAACTTGTAGAGAAAATCAAAACATATTTTATGTTCAATAACCCCCCCCCCGAAAATCGTGCCGTTTATGAGATAATGTGGAAAATATTGTAGAACGGGGCAGGCCACAGATGACAGTATGGCGCATTGCATGCTGGATACCTAGGCTACAAATACACTCAGGTTGTGTAATATTTATTGCTTGTCCACTGCAATAATGGTTGCACCAAAGCCTCTCAGTGTTACGTTATACGTATACTCATATTGCCTCTCTTGTTATCTTTTAGTTCCTCGCCAATTCCGGGATTTCTGGATGATTATGCGTTCCTGATCAGAGGGCTGCTGGATCTGTATGAGGCCTGTTTTGATCCATACTGGCTGGAATGGGCTGAAGTCCTGCAGGACCAACAGGATCGATTGTTTTGGGATGACGACGGAGCGGGTTACTTCACCAGCCCTGCCGGTGACACGTCTATACTGATACGACTAAAGGAGGGTGAGTTATGTTTTGTTACGTTATGTTTAGTGCGTGTGTGGATAGAAGAGGGAGGAAATAGAAAACGTATAATTTGTACTGGTCTTGGATAGTGTTACTGTGACGAAGTAAAGGAGGTTAAGATGGGCAGAACACTAAGCATGAGTGTGAAGGCGAGATATAAATTCAATATTTTAGTCATAAAAACTTGAAAGGAAGAGGCTACTTGGAAGATCTAGACATAGATGGGAGGATAAAAATTCGAATAAGTCTTATACTGGTATTTAATGAAGTTCATATTTCGTGGCATAGATTGATTATACAGTATTTGATCAAAAAATTTGAAAATCAATAATTAATAATAGTTTGTCGTTTACGTTTCGTCTAAGTGTTTCGAATTTTACAAGATCAACATCAGGGAGGTATGTACAAGGGCATACAATACAGCAAATTCGTCAAAGATGTGCGAGCGTAGAGTTAAAATGAAATATTGTTTATCAAAATTACCAAAAAAGAATGTGTAAATTGGAACTCAGTTAACAAATATTTTACAATTATAAACAATATTTTATATATTCCAATACCGACAAAGTCTTTGTCAGTTTTTTGTTTGTCAGCTTCTTTCAAAGAGAGAATCCTTATAAGTTAATGAATGTTGAAGTTTTAGAAATAGTGTCGTATGGGCTAGAATGGATTTGTATGGCGAAGACTGGTGGCAGGCTATTGTGAACACGGTAATGAACCTTCAGGTTCTGTTAGGGAGGGGCATTTACTGACAGCCGAGTGACAGCTGCCACGTTGGTTCAAACTGTGACGCTTTGTGTAGTGGGAAGGCGCCGTGCATAGGAAGCGGTGACTGGTGCTTTTCGTGATTTTACTCAGACATTCCAGGCAAATGTCGATGTACCATAAATTATTTCATGATTACTGCCGTCCACACGCTTACCTAGTGAATTCGTCACCAAATCGTTCGGTGTTGTATATACTTTGAGCTGCTAGAAAGCCCCCTTAAACTACAAACAGACAAGACAGGTAGCATGCACGGGACTGCTCCATGAAATTAATTAAGAATATAATGTTATTTTTGATAAGCGGCATACATTGCTGATGGTAATATACTGGGTGGAAGCATACATACTATAGAGAACAAGACAGGCAATATATGTATAACATAGCACTGAGGTGCGTCGTGTAATCATTGTTGCAGTGGAAAAGCTGTAAGTAGTATATATTGTAAGTGTCTATTTGTAGCCCTAGGTATCCAGCATGCAATGCGCATGCGCCATATTGTCATCTGTGACCTGCCCCACTCTACAACATTTTCCCACTTTGTCTCATAAACGGCACAGTTTTCGAGAGAAAAAAAAGTTATTGAACACAAAATGCGTGTTTACAACTTTTGTTCTGAAACATTTCTTATTATAGGAAGAACTGAGCAAGATATGGTCAAAAATGTATATTTGGCTTCATGTAAAATACCGTTATTCTTGTCAGATTTTAATGAAACTTGTATTTTTTCAACAATTTTTCGTAAAATACTCATATTTCATAAAAATTCCGTCCAGTAGAAGGCAAGTTATTCCATGCGGACAGACGAACGGACGGACAGACATGACGAAGTTAATAGTAGTTTTTCGTAATTTTGCGAACGCGCCTAAAAACGCAGAAGCTTTAGTAGTTGCTAGTAAGGGTACCGCACTAGAAATAAATACCGATAAAACTAAGTACATGGTCATGTCTCGAGATCAGAATGCAGGATGAAGTCACAATAATTAGATTGATAATAAATCCTTTGTACGGGTGGAACAGGTCAGATGTTTGGGAACGACCATAACGAATCAAAATTATGTTCAGGAAGAAATTAAGAGCAGATTGAAATCAGGGAATGCTTGCTATCATAGGTGCAGAATCTCTTGTCTTCCAGTTTGGTATACAAAAATATAAAGATTAAGATATACAGAACTATAATTTTGCCTGTTGTTTTGTATGGGTGTGAAATTGGTCGCTCGCATTAAGGAAGGGCCGTAGGCTGAGGGTTTTTGAGAATAGGGTGCTGAGGAGAAAATTTGGGCCTAAGAGGGACGAGGTAAGAGGGGAGTGGAGAATACTACACAATGAGGAGCTTAATGATCTGTACTTCTCACCCAATATTTTTCGGGTGATAAAATCGAGAAAAATGAGATTGGTGGGGCATGTAGCACGTATGGGGGAAAGTAGAGGTATACACAGGGTTTTTGATGGGGAAACATGGGGGAAAGAGACCACTCGGAAGAACCGGGCGTAGGTGGGAGGATAATATTGAGATGGATCTTCAGGAAGTGGAATGTGGGGGTATGGACTGAATCGGGCTGGCTCAGGATAGGGACAGTTGACGGACACTTGTGAATGCGGTAATGAACCTTCGGATTCCATAAAATGCGGGGAATTTTCTTGACTGGCTGAGAACCGGTTAGCTTCTCAAGAAGGACTCTGCTCCATGGAGTTGGTGAGTGATAAGGGTATACACTGCCTATCGATATTTCATGCGAGATTTGACCTTTGTTCGGATCTGAATACTGGTTTATGGAGTGCTACAGATTCACCGACGTTTCGATGGAAACACGAGATATAGACTGACCGGCTTCTACGAAACGTCAGTAAGTTCTTGGCAGTGAACATGGCTTGACATCCCACAAGACAGTACATGATGCGACAATTTAATTCCCGGAATGGCCCTGTGAAAGCAAAATTTGCTTACCTGTGCACTAACGGCTGCTGTCGCCTTCGAAATACTCTCCTTGTGAAGCTATACACGTCGCGAGACGATTGTGCCACTGCCGGAAACAGTCTTGAAAATCGTTTTCGGGAATATCTCGCAGTAACGTTTTCACGTTGCGTTGGATGTCAGAAAGGTCAGCAAATCTTTGTCCCTTCAGGGCAGTTTCTAATTTTAGAAAGAGCCAAAAATCGCAGTGGGCTAAGTCAGGCGAATAAGGTGGATGGTCCCTTTTTGTAATGGAGGTCTTAGCCAGGAACTCGCGAACTCTTAACGCATCGTGCGCAAGGGCATTGTCATGGTGGAGAATTCACTTATTAGGCCAGAGTCCGGGTCTTTTCCTCTGAGCACATTCCCGTAACCTTGTCAGCACTTCCAAATAACACTGTTGATTTACCGTTTTGTCCTTGTGCAGTGAATTAATAGTGAACTATCCCCTTGTGATCGAAGAAACACACAAGCATGGTCTTGACCTGCGACCGAGACATGCGTGCTTTTTTCGGCCGAGGTGAATTCTGTGTTTTCCACTGCACGCTCTGTCGTTTTGTTTCCGGGTCGTATTGAAAACACCATGTTTCATCACCGGCAATGACACTAGCAAACGTCTCTGCATTGCGTAAAAGATCAGATGAAATGTGAAGCCGACGTTGTTTCTGGTCATGTGTCAAGATTCGCGGCACCATTTTTGCGGAAATTTTCTCATTCCCAAATCCTCCTTTACATTCAAAAACACTCGATTTCTTCATAGCGCATTTACCATAAGCCACTGTTAATAGGGCTAACATTTCACTAGCACTTTTACCAATCTTCACTCGAAACTTGATGTTAATCCGCTGCTCCAGATTCTTGTCACTCATTTTTCCGCCAAGCGTATACCACGGACACGTACTACTTCCTCTGTGACTCGGGAACGAACGACTCATTTGGACTGTGGCTCATATAAACGCAAGTTGGAACATGTCTAGACGTGCTTCAGTACCGAGTTTACCAGACTCAACATCCCAGCGACACGCTGCGACTATTCCGGGAATTAAATTGTCGCATCTCGTACTCTCCATTCTGAAGGGTGTTTAGCCTCTCTTATTCCTTCACACTTGTTCTGCCGGTTTCCTGCAATGCAGCTGATGACAGTAGTCTTCATGTGGGCGCACGACAGTACAATGGCAGGCTTTGCCCTCCCAGCGCTTTCTGCAACATATGCACGTTATGTGCGAAGTTAATTGACGGAATTGTACTGCACCGCACAAATAAAGAAATAATAGGGAAAGGGAAATGGAATAATTGAACGATTCCAGTCTGTCACCATTCTGCCTTTGTTTCATCCTTCCGCTTTTTGCCTTTTTATCCGCTTTTTACGTGGAAGAAGACAATGGAACTCGTCTGTGCTGAAGTTAATGGATTTTTTAAGCAAAAATTATTTTAATGTTAGACATTTCGCCCCCTCTCGTCTCTTGCAGTTTGGCAAACAGTACCTGTTAACTAGTTTTCGATTTAAATGGTTAAATTTGCTTTTATATCAACGTTCATGGTACGTAGTATCAGTCACGAGTTGGTAGTACGTACAGATAAAAGCAGAAAGTAGAGCAATTTTTGAGTCAGTATTATAGTGTCAAAGTTTGCTAAAAGGGCTTAGAGCCGGACTGTGTAGACAGCAGTACCGCTTAGTGCACTTTATTGTTTTGTCAACTAAGTAAAGTTGTCGGTATGCTTAATCAAGCACCGCACTGTTAAGCTGTACTTGAAGTGGAGGTATAGCTGCACGCATTTTTCAGTTCGGCATTGGATGCATGTGATTGCCCTGTGTCACATCCGTGCCGCTTACCCGCTGAGACAGAGCCACCGATTACCTGAACTGTATGGGCCCCATAGCCAGCCTGGACGAGGGAAAACTCTTTTGAGTTTGTTGGCACAAATGTACTTTTTTTTTTCCCAGAACTCTTCCATGTTTTTTTCGGTTAGATATTTTAGGCGATGTTTGTTTTAATGGGCAAAGAAAGCTTTACACCTGCGCAGAAATTGTGTCTATAGACACTGTATTTCCACTTCAGTAACTAACTAACTAACTACCCAGCCAACTAACTAACCAGTTCCATAGAGCAAAGTCTTCCTTGAGAAGCTAACAATTCCTCAGCTAGTCAAGAAATTCTCCGCATTTTATGAAATCCCAGGGTTCATTACCGTATTCATAAGCGCCCGCCACCTGTCCCTGTTATGAACCAGATTAATCCAATCTATGCTCCCTATCCCACTCCCTGAAGGTACGTCTTAATATTATCCTCCCAACCACGCCTGGGTCTTCCAAGTGGTCTCTTTCCCTCAGGTTTCGCCACGAAAACTCTGTTTCAGTAGTAGCAGAAGTTTCTCGTTGCAGGTACAGCAGGCTGTAATAAAACTGCTGAAGCAGAGAATGGCATGGCAGCTGTATCAGTCCCTAGTCTCTAGATTGGTCTAGAAGTAGATACAGTGAGAGCTGAAAGTATATATGTCTTAGTGAACAGAATGCAGAGCGGATCCACAATATACAGACAGTTAAAATTTTGTAAGCGTGATTTTAGGCTACTTGTCCGGCGTAAATGAGATTTTCGCTCTTCTGGGATGTTACACAGCGTTGATTGGTAGTTAGTTACCGACGTTTCTGTATAAAGTCTCATTGCCATCCTCAAGGATCAAGCAGTCCAAGAAGAATGTCCTTGGGCTGCTTGACATTTGAAGATGGGACCTCTAGGTTGTCCCGAAACGTCAGTTACATCCAATATGCGTAGGGTAACATCATAGGAGAGTTAAGATCTCATATAGGCCCAAAGTATTATGCATTTTACTTGCCAGGTGTTGATGTTAGGTAACGTTGCTATTATGAGTTCGGCTAAACGGAGTTCTGTGTGTGTGTGTGTGTGTGTGTGTGTGTGAGTGTGTGAGTGTGTGTGTGTGAGTGTGTGTGCGTGCTTGCCTGTGTGTTCTCAGTAACTGACCGACTGTCGCTGAACTTCGTATGACGGTCTTGCCTTTCTGGGTCGTCTGGTGAAAGTACTTTTATCAAAGTTCCTGTTGGCGGTGATTTAGCGCTTGTGACATTCAGTTACGTTTTGATGCTCCTGTCGTATAAAACAACGTGGGAAACTGAAAAAATATTTTTCAGCCGTTTGCTGAGAGGAAGCGTGGGCTATTGACAGCGTAACATTCAAGAAATTTGTTGCAATCTGTGTAACAGTACATTGGTCATAGAAGAAAGGATGAACCTGTGGTAAAAAGGGTGAGAGTTTTAGCTGCAGGTGGCTCCGCCATGTCAAAGAGATTTTGGGACACTGTGGAATCCCGAAAGCCA
>Ga0123355_10010494_pt1 | contig 14206 bp, 9 predicted proteins | sample TergutEmb28metaG_3_FD_89872 | JGI IMG/M metagenome (GOLD analysis project Ga0123355, IMG submission 89872) | Embiratermes neotenicus P1 segment gut microbial communities from Petit-Saut dam, French Guiana - Emb289 P1 | ecosystem: Host-associated > Arthropoda: Insects > Digestive system > Gut ...
AAAAGAATAAAAAAAAGAAGGAGTGGGGGGGGGCGGGGGGGGGGGGGGGGGGGGGGGGGGGGGGGGGGGGGGGGGGGGGGGGGTACCCTGCAAGCTGAAGACATGTTCGAGAACCTAACTGCTCCGTGTTTATAGGGGTCCCAGATTCACATTGGAACACGACTGATTCGTTTCGCATATTTTCCCGTTGATTATTCGCCAGTCGTATAATTTTACGCAGAGCTGTCGGATCTTTTGTAGGTCAGGTCTTAAATAAACTATATATAAATTAATAGGCCCACACAGGTATGCACAATTCTAGGGACCATCTCAAACTTCTAGGCGCCAGAAGGGTGTCACTTAGCAAGTTTATTCTCACAACCAATTAGTATTAGACGCCACCGTAAAAAAAAAAACCCACCGTTGCGCACAGGATTTATGCACCCCTGGGCCAACAGGTAATCGGACCCTACTATATAAACTCCTAAATTTTAATTTAGTGTCATGATCGCCACCTGTGACTTTTGTTTCCCCTAATCTCGTATTAAAAGTGCAAAATGTACAGCTGTGGAACCGAACAAGGATACAGATACATTGTGAACATGATTTTGTGTTTCGAAAGGGAGTGCGATGGTATTCATTTAACGCTTTTTCCTTGCCTTATAAGGATTTTTAATTTCCATCTCCCCGAGTCTCACACAAAAATTTCTAGTTGAATATGGAACAAGATTCCTTTTTGAACCAGGCAAAATGACGTAATGTGGGTATCATCGTATTTGGAATAGATGGTGTTTAGATGTGGAGTGCAGTAAAATCCCGATATAGCGCCACTGTTCACCGTAATTTGTGGCGCCAAATATTTTAGCGTAATCTCAGAAGTTCCCCCCGCCCCCCCCACATGCAAACAGTGCGTAGCGGTTCTCGCGATCCGGCGAGACTGTGCCAGATAGCATAGTCGTGGGTCACTGCAAAATCTCGTGGGTCGGCGGTGTGGAATTTGCATCATGTTACTGTTCTGTTCAGAATTTGGAGATGGCGTCTAGATTTTTGGAAAGCATTTGGACCCCTCCCATTGTGTGTGCCAGGTTTACTGAATGCGGAATAGGTTTATTTGAAGCTGCAGTCCACGCATTTGTGTATCCTCGGAATCACTGATATAGTAAGCGTACATTTTTTGTCCGTATATTCAAACGTGCAGCCTTAATTTTACAGTAACCGGAAACAGCTGTTCGGTTCATGGACTGAACTCTTGAGATGCTGGACTTGATTCTGATTTGGCTGTGGCTGATGTTGGGGTTCATTGCCATATCGGACAGATCATTTCCTCCCCATATGACGGCTCAGTGACCCTCCGTGTGACCCAAACGTTTGTATCCGTAACAGTAATGCTAGTATTGCCTGCTGCTTGTTCTGTGTTCATTCCCTATGTCATCTCCCTCCTCTCCGTGTGATGAGGCCCCCAGGCTGTATCGGGAATCGTTCCCTGATGACGTCATGTCTGGACGCCTCCCTCATTCCACCCCGAAAGGGTGGGGCTGACGCCACGTTCTGTCCACACCGCTCCTGTGACGTTGCCAAGCGGCATTTCCTCATAAACGCTGGCTAGTTTCGTGGAGTGTGCTTGTACAATGGCCTCATGGGCAGCCAGGAAAGAAAGTGCACCAGATGCTGCTAGTACGTTTTAAGATCGTTGAAAGTGTCTGCTGCATTTGTTCTTTCCAGAATTTTCGTGTTTATAAAGTGAATTAAAGCACCAGTTTGTTTTGGTACAGAAGCTGATTCCCTCCTGTGTTTAGTTCTGTGCATATGCAAGCCCAGCTTTTAGGCGCGATCGCAGAATTGTGAAAAGCTGCTGTTAACTTCGTCATTTGTGTCCGTCTGTCCGTATGGAACAACTCGGCTCCCACTAGACGGATTTTCATGAAATTTGATATTTGAATGTTTTTCGAAATCTATCTAGAAAATTCAAGTTTTATTAAAATCGGTCAAGAATTCGGGTACTTTGCGTGAAGACTGACATACATTTTTGATCATATGTCACCCTTTTCCTCTTAGAACAAGAAATGTTTCACATAAAAGTTGTGGAGAAAATGAAAACGCAAATTTTTTATGAACAACTTTTTTTCGAAAATCGTGCCGTTTATGAGATAATGTGGAAAGACTTTGTAGAGTCAGGCAGACCAGAGATGACAATGTAGCGCGCGCATTGTATGTGTACTGCCTCACATACCCAGTATGTAATAATGATTGCTTTACCGCGGCAACAATGGGTGCACGAAAGCGCCTCAGTGTTACGTCTATACGTACGTACATAACCTGTCGTGTTATTCCGCATTCCGTGTTGTGTAAGGGAAGCCTGATGTTATCCCTTGAAGTTCCATGCATACTGTCTTTTATGCCCCACTCTTCATTTCCCCGCACAGTTCATGCGTATGTTTATGCCAGTTGATCTTGATACTGGGGAGAGTCTGTTCCCAATGAGGCAGGTACTGAATGTTTGGATAGAATTTAGAGTAACTTTAGTCTGAAGATTTTAATGGCTTATCCTCTCGCGTAGTCATATGGCTCTTTGTGTGCCAGGCTGCCCCTCACTGTTCTTGAACAACGAGCAGGTGAGATATGAAGTAACGCGTTGCCTTCGTGGAAGCTCTGAAAACTGAAGTTGCTGGCCACAGTTTATACAGTGATAAATCTTTGGGAGGGGGGATTCTTCGTAACCCCGTTAACTGAAAAACGACAATGTGACGACGGGGTAAATTCCGTGTTTTTGCTGCCGTTTTTACTTGTCTGTGATTCGTTGTCTGTCGTGTCAGGGCGTTGAGGTCTCTGGATAGTAGCCGGTCTCCTAACGCATACTCGTGAACGAATAGTTCCGTTTCTTGCCACATAACTGTTGCCCGTATATGGAAAATAATTATAAGCATGGCGCTGGCCCGAAAGAGTGAGATTATGTTTGTTAAGTAATGTTGTGAGGGTAGAGAGTGAGAGAAAACTGTTGGAGAGAAGACGAGGGATTATATTGGTAGTGTAATAATAATCGTGTTATAGTGTGAGTAGCAAAATGGGAGTAGGCCGATATAAAGAGGGAAGCATTTAGGGTGTCTGTGCCGCGAGACGGCTGTTAAGCGGGTAGAGATTGTTGTAAGGAACGAACCGTAACTCAACAATAGAAATATAAGCTGCATACAGGTAATTAAATGAATCAGTAATGGCAGATACATATATATGGTATATAAATTTTAAACTTCGGTTGTAATTTATAATTATTCTCTTTTCTTATTGACACAAGTAAACTCTCCCCGAATTTCTGTAATACCTGTCATTCAATCCGTCATGTATTCCTCGTAATTTTATCATCGAGTCTTCATTTTGTACATCGCAGATCGTTTTGGACAGTAGATTTTTTTTTGTGACATCTTTTTGAATGACATTTAGTGATCACATACCAGGAAGAAAATTACATGGCTTGTTGGTGTTTTGATGTGGTCAGTAGATCTGCCACGCCCACAGCCTGATCTTGGTGTGAGCATCGGCAACAGTGGCTGTGCGGAGTTTTGCAGAGATCAGAATGCTAGGCGGGCAGCACAACTTGGGCAGGTTTTGCTTCTAGTCAGTCAAGCCACCATCTCCCCCTTCTGCTCTGTTCTGTTCTCGCAGACTTCGATTTTTCAATAAGCGTCGCTTGGTGACGTCGTGTTGGGTTGAGGGCTGGTTTCCATAACGACGGAATCGATATTTTAGTGAGGAACGCGGGGAGATTGGTGTTTTCCCGCGCTCGTATGCAGGGGAGGATCAGAGGGGTTGAATCGGTTCCGTGTCACACGAGGTTACAGTTCTGAATTGGGTAACTCAGCTGCACGTAAAGCCATACGATTTCCGCCTTTTAAATTTTAAAGAACTTGTTTTGATCATGCTACGAACTCACCGCTACTGAGTTGTGAAGGCCTTTGAGGGGGGGGGGGGGACGGACGCTCTTTTATTCTCATAACTCTTAGTGCACCATGGCAGAGGAATACGTCAGGGGTGATTTAGTGTACGTTGCGTTGCTGTCATGTAACGTTGACTCGGGAAATCGGCGGGAAAAATTGTGACTCTGTGGAGGGAAAAAAGGTGTGGCTTATTTGACTGCCAGTTTAAAGCCAAGTAGGATATGCGAGGGGTGGTAAGCGTAAAGTTGTGGAATTTATGCGTAATAAGTCCCTCTCCTCTACCCCGCGCTTCTTTAACCCCATGTCACGAAAATGTGTGTTGCGCGTTACTACAATGCCACCCATTCTGTTTCCACACGCCTTCAGCCTGGTTGTTTCGTAGTGGTTAGGCGTACCTGGGAGCTTTACGAATTCCCATCCTCCTTCCCCTGTAACGCTGTGACTGAAACTTGTTTACGGTTAAAAAACACCATCAGTATGGCTGTGTTTGAAGTTCGAAGGTTTTTGTAATAAACTATGGGAGAAGTATGGCTGTGCTCCATTAGTCATCGCGTTGTGACCTCGTATGAGCGAGAGGAGGTAACCTCCACACAAGATGAATTTTGGTGCCCATCCTCACGTCTCGGTTACTTCAGGTCCAGGGCAAGTTACTTAGTGGATAGGAAGTTGGCTGCGCCCCAGACCCGGTGTGAAAGCACTGTTCAGGAGACACAGAAACAGAACTAAACGTACGTCATCCAGTTTATGTTTGATGAGACGGGAGTAGCTAGTTCCTTGGCGAAATTAACCGGAAGTATTAAAACGCTCGTCGATAGGCATGTCGATTCACTAGATCAGGGATGGGCGTATGTCCCTCTTATCTTCAGGGTCTGCGGTGCCCACGAAGCATTGTCGTGGACATTTCGATTTGAAGATTTGCCTAGAATTATCGGGATCCGACCTCCCACTGGCGCAGCATCGTATTCCAGCGAAAGACGGGCAATGTACTGTAACCATTGTTGCCGTGGAAAAGCCATTAAATATTACACATTCTGTGTGTGTGTGTGTGTGTGTGTGTGTGTGTGTGTTACCTGTTATCTGGCATTCAGAATGCATGCGCCTTATGATTGTCATCTGTGGTTTGTATGGCAGTACCATTCTTTTACGCATTGTCTCTTAAACGGAAGAATTTATGGAAAAAAAATTATTGAACATGAAGTGCGTGTTTATATTTTCTCCACAACTTTTGTTTGAAATATTTCTCATTCTAAGAATTCCGCTAGATATTACCATAAATGCGCATTGGTATTCATTTATAGTACCCGTTATTGTTGTTGTCATATTTTAATGCAACTTTAATTTTCTCGGCTGATTTTCGGAAAGTCTTCAAATATAAAATTTCACGAAAATCCGTCCAGTCGGAGCCGAGTTGTTACGTGCGGACAGAAGAACGGACAGGCAGACATGACAGATCTATAATCTTTTTTCGCAGTTTTGCGAACACTCCTGGAAACGGAACCTTCTCCATTCTCCTGTTTTATTCTCCAGTTCATCGTAGAACTGCATCATCATCATCATCATCATCATATCTGTCCATTTTGACTTTCCACTGTCTAAAACGGAGAGAGAATCTGCAGGAAATCGTAAGTCGCTGAACGTAGATGATACTTTCGTTACCGATCTTTGGTTCCTGCAAGCAGCAGAATTGTGTAGTGTTTGCGGAACGAAGGAATCCGGAACCACGTGGTCAAGCTGTTAAACAGAAAGAACGAGGACGTCGATTGTCGTGACTGCAGAGGGTGTTACTGCGACGCAGAAAAAGCAAGGGCAACTGCATTAATTGCATTCAGCAAATGAATTATCCAGGATTTTGGATTATGTACTGTATGTGTTTATGCTCGTGCTGCCGTAAGAGTGGCGTGTAATTCCTGCCATTTGTATGCTCCTTAATGTTTCTGTTAATCCGAGCAGTCTTTGGCGTCGACTTATTTATTTGCAATTCAGATTTGTTATTTTCATGTTCCGTTATATTTATGCCATGGTGTGTTCTTATCCGTTTTGGAAAACTACCAGGTATCGTTTGCGTGTAAAATGGCTACTGCTGAACCCAAGTACTGTAACTCATACCTGGTGGTATTTGTCCCTCCGTCGCGTAAATACGATGTTTGCACCTTCTGTAGTATAGTATTTGTTACATAACTGAAATTTCTTAATTGTTTACAATGTTTCATGGACATCTCCGAAACTTCCGCTCTCTGGAAATGTGAATATAAACATTTTTTTATTAAGTGTGTGTGGACGGTTTTCAGGAAATTATCAGTGTTGCTCTTGATTTCAAACGTTCGCCTTGTTCTGAATGTTGTATTCTTTCTTTAGAGTGATTTCCCGGCTTCTGAATTTTAGTTGTCGGCGTTTCAGAACACTGTTTTCCATATTCGTAGGCGGTGTAAGCATTCTTCCTGCTAACACCGCCTATGAAATTGGAACAGTGTCCCGAAACGTCGGCACAAAATTCAGACGCCAGGGAATCACCCAAAAGAAAGAATACAACAATCAGTGGTGTTTTACCCAACGTTACCCTGTCAGCTACTCGGACTGACACAATATTGAATAGACGTGCCGTAAGACATAATGACCCTACTGAGTACGAGTATTACTTCGGAGAGATTCGGATATTCTCAACACTGCTGTTCTCGAAGTACTATGAAGTAGGCCCAAGATACCTTCCTATATCGTAGTGTCACTAGTAAAAGGTAACGGTGAAGTTTTCCGTGTTTGCTAATGAACGCATGTATGTGAGTAGAGGAATAGTACCACTCATTCTTAACCTCGGCGCTGGATGGTGAGTGTTGAACATCACGCCCCTGCTGCTTTACCCTGATGCCCATTCAACAAGGGGCTGGGTAGGCCCCAGGGCAGATCGCGGTTCTGGGCGATTTTGGAGAAGAATCTTTTGTGCTACCACCGGGATTCGAACCCCGGACTCTACAGCCCGTAGCTTGGACTCTATAAGGGACATTGTCCGAGCTCCCTATTCAGATATAGCAAATGATAGAAAAGAATCTTTGATGGTCAGAATTTCACTACTAAATCGAGTTGAATTACTTGATGCCACTGAAATGTTCCCTACACTACGTACGAGAAATAAAAAGCTACAAAGACGTGTGTTAATAATAACTGCGGCCGCGGGGCGAGTTTCCAAGCCCCTGCGCTAGATCCATTTTACTACTCTTCCATGTGCGGCTCAGTATTGGATGATAACCTTATGTACAGGTTTCACTCCCTCTCCGCGAACTAAATTGTAGATGATAGTAAATGCCCTAATTTTACGTCTCGTCAATATTTAAAATGCTCTTTAAAGGATAAATTTCATGTTCTCTTTTTATCATCTTTCTCCGTTCTCTTGTACGTTCATCGTGTCGAAGACTGAATGAATCCCCTTGGGGCCTTTCGTGAAACACTGATAGTAATACGTTGTAAGACATGGGATAGCGATATTTAATTATTGTTTATGAGCTATTCAGAGACGACAAATCGAATAATATTGGTGCAGATTTGTTTTCCAAAAACGTAAGAGCCGCCTCCTATTATAGGCGCCAGGAAGGTAACATAAAGCAACTTCCATATCGAGGACCCATAGATATCGGGCGCCCGGGATTTGTGCACCCCTAGACTAGTTTACGTATGGAATTTAATAAGCGTGCTACTTAATATTATGAATGGGAGTTCGGAATTATGAGGGAAGAAGAAGTATCTGCCTCTTGCAAATCGAACTGTGGGAATTGTCACGTCATTAGTGCTTCCGACTCGGAGGATTACTAGGTTTGAATTCTATCAAGCGTAATTGATATATTTTACAGCCCCTGTAGGCAGCCGTCGCTAGTGCCCGAAAATGGGCAGTGTATATTTCCTTGAAATCTTGTCTCATTTGACGTGCAGTAAACGCCAGTACGTAACATAGCGACACAGTAACCGAATAAAGAATTAGATTTGTTAAACAGACACGTCACAGTCGTCGCCTGACGTGTCGTTGGCAGAATGTGGACCTAGGTTTTATAACGAAATCCATTACGTTCCCGTCTTTGCTGTCTAGAAATGGTACAACGTTCTGTGGGAAGGGCTATTTCCGGCTTCTTGGCGCCCGTTAGAAGCTGTGAACCCTGTGTCCCTGACCCCTGTAGGCACCGCCCATTTCGTAGACGCCCGGCGCCGAGCAAGAATAGCTCCGGATGTCAGTAGCAGCATTTATTATTACTAAGCCAAGCGAGCTGGAACTGTAAAAAAACATAAATGGTTTGATTTACCTCTAAAATCCGACGGCGATAACCAGTCGCTGACCCTCTCCTGATAAGCCATTTCTCGTTAATGGGCCCGACTCGGTGGAGAAGTGATACCAGCAAACCGACATGCAGGCTGACCCAGGTACGAGTATGTACATCGTGTACCGAATTGCTTTCACCGCAATATCTAGCGCGACGAAAATTGTCTCATTTCTGGGAGCAGGCAAAAGAAGGTACTGAGTGCTGTTGAGTTGCCGGTAGTGTGGAAGTGCATTGTGAAGGTTGCACCTCTATCGTTTCGCTGAGCAGCTTGAACGCATAGAGAGCCTGCGACCTCCTTGACGGCTGCCGTGCTCAGGGAAGCGATCAGAGGGACGCCACTATATTATGCATTTTCAGCTTTCGCAACCGAGAAAATTAATAAAAGAAAGTAACAAAAGTCGCCTGTAGCTGCGAGTAGAGCTAACTGTTCCAACATCGAGTACAAACATTGGATAATGTTCAGTGGTAAACGAGCCGTCTCTTGTTACATGTTGATAACTAAGCTCACGGTTTAGTAACCGTTTAAAGCTCCATAGTAACTACGTGTACCACCTACTTTTACATGTAAAAATTCGGCATTTTGCCCACACAATGTAGGTATTTATCTGTGTTTCCTACATTTTGCAGCATTAGCCTTTAGCTCTTTGTTATGAAGAGAGTGTGTTCTCTGTGAGGCGGGAAATGTGACAGGCTACAAAAGCTGTCAGGTTCGAAGTTACTGTTAAATACGCTTTTCATGTAGCCCTTCCGACCCAAATTCATCAGAATAAATTCCTTAAAGGCCTGCATTATGTTTACGAGTTACGCTTTTTGGCATTGAGCAGGAAATCAGACTTACGCGGCCCTTATCTCAAGTCAGTGCTTCTTGCGATTGCAAAGCTTGGGAAACTAGAAATGAGGCTCCTTTTGCGCCTTTTCTCCCTACTCACAATAACCGTATGTCACTTCCATTATTTTCCTGTCTTCTAATTTTCTGTGTATTATTGCCATATTATCTCGCGCATTAGAGTGTGACGATCGTGACGCGCTCTTACCATCTGCAGTAGCGTTGGTCAGGTGCATCAGGCTTCATTGATTGACATCAAAATTTGCGCATCTTGTGTGGTTTGGCAGGGAGAATTTTGTTCTTGCATTCATGAGGTACTGGTTTCAGGTGACTGGTTATTCTGACACACCCCCCTCCAACCTTCATTTCCACCCAGCGTGACAGTACCTTCCTTGGCCGTGATATGCTTGAAGAAGCCAGCACGGATACACCTGGAGCAGGTGAAGCTGGCTACGAAAAGCTTGAGCAAAAGAGAGTTGGTGCCCGGACGTGATTTCGAGTCTGTGTGGACTAAAGGAGATGAATTAACAGGAACATGCAGAAGTTCTTTAGTGAGGAAGTTCATGGTTTATAATTGTCTTAATTACTATCCAGACCGGCCGTGGGGCCCACCCAGCCTCCTGTACTGGGTCATTCTCGGCGGTAAAGTGGCCGGGGCGTGGCATTAACCATCCACTCATATCTTGCACCGAGGTTAAAAAAAGAGTAGAGTTGCACCTGTTCCCCCCTTGACCTTCATGGGCTGTTCTAGGGGGAATTTTGCATTTGGTAATACTACCCTAGGAAGACACCCATATGGGACGAGTGTTCCTTTGTTACGGGGCATGCCACTTCATGAATGGGTAATCGGCCCGTTACATTCCGAGGCCACTGTTTTCCCTCGAAACGCCCGGGCTCGATTATTCACTGACACGGTGTCTTAATCTCCAGCAACACCACCACGCAGACATGAAAACTCGCACATAAATGGTAAAGTTCATCCTATAACCTGCCAGAAGCCGCAGTGGGTAGTAGAGGTATAACTTTACTTTCTCGAACCTCAGCGCCAGATGGGGGTGGATGGGTGGTTAACGCCACGCTTCGACCGCTGTGCCACCGGGATTGGCCCGGTGTTGGAGGCTGGGAGGATGCCAGGGCCGGTCTGGATGGGTGAGGAAAATCTCGACGTCACCGGGATTCGATCGCCGGACAAGACTCGCATATATGAGACGCTTCGTGTGTGCATGTAAGTTGTCATTCTTACTCTGTTAGCATGGAATCGTGTAGTTTACACCAAATTACACTGGTGTAAATAAGTCTTTGTTCGAAAGTGCCATTTGAGGGATGGAGGTGCAACTTCGCTGTTTGAATGGGCAGAGTTATGAAAGAATACATTGAGGTGAAGCAGGAAGATATCAAAAGAAACGATTCCTCGCAAAATTTCAGTAGGCATTTTCCGTCACTAATGTAATAGAATATAGTAAATACGGGAAGACCGTGGATTGGATTCCCTAAACACGTAACAGGGGCTCTTGTGAACGTAGTACTATTCTGTCGGGTCCCACAAAACACACGAAATTTGTTTATGAGCTGGGCAGCTGTGGATGTCTTAGAAACTTTGATCGTATCAAGGGCAGTGAGACGTGACGGATATGTAGCACGCGTGACAGACATCATTAATACATAATTTTAGTTGGTGAGTTGGAGGTAAGGGACAGCTTGTGTGACGCAGGCGAGGGGATAATATTAAAGTGGATGTTATATGAAACTGGATGCATGAGGTGAAGAATATGTTCCATTGTCGGGTTGTTGTAAACACGGCCACGAACATTCTGTTTCCATAAAAAGAAGGAAGCCGGCCGACTGTCCACAAGAACTGTGCCGCATGGCTGTGATCACAGATATGCCCACTCTGACGCGGACGTCTCCTTTGCAGTCGGTAATTTGCGGACCCTTGTTCAAGGTCGACGGTGCTATTTTACCCACTGCCCTCTTGCTATTAGAGCGCTGAAATGAATGACCTTGGTCCACCCACTGTTGTAAACGGTCTGTTACAGCTGTAGTGGTGAGCTGGCACATGAATTGCTCTTGCAGGCAGTTTCAAACACTGAGACACTATCTTTATAGGGCATCCTTCATCCAGTCGCACCCCCATGTAGGTCAGTAAGGGTCATGGGAGAATAAGGTTAAGTAGTGAATATTTGCTTATTCAGCAGCGTTTTATTAAGAATAACATTTCTTGCAAGAAAACAGAACAATGTCATACTTTTCTCCATAGTCACCATGAAGGTAGAGGCATTTTTCACACTGTTGTATCAGTGATTGTATGCCTTCAGCATAGAACTAAGGAATCTTTGCCATTTTAACCTCAGCATTCCTGTAAAGGTAGTCGACCGGAAGTGGCGCTGCAGCCGTACGGTGGAGGGGGGTGTTTTAACAGAGGTATTAGTCTGAGGTCTTAGCCAAATCCCCTCGGGTAAGGAGGGATGGAAACACATGACAAAGAGACTAGCCAAACGTCTAATCGAAGCCCGTGTCATGGAGCGGTTACAACGGGAAACCGACTACGCTATGCGGCGTTAGACGGACCGTTTTTAAAACGTTTAAAATTTGAGTCTGCACGTGGAATTTGTATAATTGTCAAAACAAAAAGAAAAAATATAAGTTTGGCAGAAAGGAGTATAAAGAATGCCGAGATGTGCTCATGTGATGCGGTTTTATGATGCTGAATGACGTACTGTCAAACGTAAATCCGTTACCTATGTGGTGTTACGCGGTAGAGGGAGGCGTTAACGGTTCAAGTATGTAGAGCAAAGCGGTTGTGGACTGATTTAAGGAAGTGTCTTGACATTTGCACGGAGGGACTGGGGAAAACAGTGGAAAGCTGTCAGGGTAGTCGGACTCTTGGGCTGAGGCTAGAACCCGGTGCCTTTCGAACATGAAGCGGGAGTGCTGCGATGTTCTACGTGTAGATACGAATTGAGTGCTGGTGTACAGTAGGCCTACTTTGTGGGAGCTCGGTAGTTGGTACTGAGTCTAGGCTACGGGTTGGACGTCCCGGGGTTTGAACCATGCTTGAGGAAAGCGGGGTTTCTCTTCCTAGAAATACAAAGATTTCCTCGGAGGTCAAGCGACCAGGGCGTGATACTGTTGACTACCATCCAGCGCCGAAGTTACGAACGAGTAGAGCTATACTTCGCCTCCCCGTATATGCCTGCGTGTGTTTTCTAGTTTTCTCTATACCTTTTTTCTGAAATATTTCTCATTTTGAGAAGAATTCAGCGAGATGTTATAAATGTACATAAGTCTTCCTTTGAAGTAACCGTTATTCTCGTCAGATTTTAATGAAACTTGACTTTTCTCGGCAAATATTCCAAAAGTACTCAGATATCAGATATGGAAATGGGGAGCTGAGTTATTCCATGCGGGTGGACGGACGGACGGATATGACGGAGCTAATAGTCGCTTTTCGCAGTTTGGCGAACGCGTCTAACAAGACGAGATTTGCGTGTTTTTAGGTTCGTCTTCATCTCGCGCCTTAATGCTCGGCCTTGTCTATATTTGCTGTCCGGGTAGATGCTTGGTCAAAGTCAAGGTCAGTTTATAAGAGTCGCAAGAGATTATATGTGAGTTTGGCCATGGTCCAGAGTTGGAAGAAGGGAAAGCCAAGATGCCACGAGGGCGGAACATTGACCGCTACGACCAAATGTTGTTGAGGAATTCACCTTGCTGCGTACAACCGATAGACTGGATAGAGTGGACAATGGGTGTGGCCGTCTTAGAGAGCGCTAATGAACTTCGACGTGGTAGAGAAACGAGCTTGTTTGGGGATTGGAAGGTTCATGCGGCTGTTCACGTATTTGACTGCGTGGGATGATAGTGCTTGCTGGCGCGTTGAAAGTAGTGGGTTTGCTTGTTTCCACTGCAGTGTATGTGTCTGGTCTGCGAGAGAACGAAGCCTCTTTTTTTGGCAACATCATCCCGTTGTGTAAATCAATCATCAGCAGTGCAATCCACACAAAAACACAACACAGTAACCTTTGGACGTTCAGATTTATTCTATGCCGCTACATGTTTCGGTCAGTTATTTTGACCATCAGGCGGAGGTGGAATGAATCTGAGCGTGCAAAGGTTAGTGTGTTGTGGTTTTGTGTGGACTGGGCCGTTGATTGGCTAAACCTCTGTTTCATTTCCTTTTCGTTCCATGTAACGTCGTGGATGTTATATATAATGATATGTGATTTCATTAATGAATACATTTAAAATTTAATTTGACTGAATCATATGAGTCCTTTATATACGACGACAAAAATGGCGCAGTTCGAACTAAAGTAATGTTATTCTGGAACCCCCCCCAAATTTACTGGGCCTCTGAAGACATGCGTGGGTAGCAGTGTTCCAGTGAGACTGGTTGTCATTTATGTATTGCTGTAGTAACTGAATGTCGCATAATTCGTGAGCCATGATTGGTAGTTATGAATGGTTTCAGTCATATGCAGTTTCTTGTGATATCAAACCAACAAATTCTGTGGAGTAGAGCCCCATTTGAGAATCCGATGGTTGCTGATGTAGTGAAGAAATTTCCCGAATTTCATAAAAGCCTTAGTTGCCCTTCACAGGATGAATGCACTACACACCCTCTTGTCGTGTATCTTTAATCTCCAGTTTAATATTATCCCCCCACATACACTTTGGTCTTCCAGGCGGCCTTATTTCCTTGGCGGTTTCTGCGAGAACTTCATGTGTATTTCCGTCATATGCGTGCCGCATGCCCTACCCATATCCATCTTTTCCTGATTGATTTGAGTGTGAGGCTACAGTTCTTGACGTTCCTTCATACGAAGCCTGTCGCCAGTTGCTTCCTCCGTCGTAGATCGAAATGTTCTTATCAGCACCGGGTTCCTAGACATGTGAGGTACGCGGTAATGCATTTGGTTGAGACGCGGCATTACAAGCCGGAATGTTGCGGGTTCCATTCCCGATTGTGTCACTGAAATTTTTCATTGACGTAATCCTTCCGGCCGCACTGTGGCCCTGGGGTCGGCTTAGCCTCTAACAGAAATGAATACCATGGGTATTTCCTTTGGGGGGGGGGGGGTAAAGGGGCCCGTTTTGTGGGGTTGCCCTTAGCCCTTTCATGGGCCGCGGTTTTTGGGAGGCCCCCTCCTCCCCAACCTTCAGGTTTTGGACAG
>Ga0123355_10010495_pt1 | contig 14205 bp, 14 predicted proteins | sample TergutEmb28metaG_3_FD_89872 | JGI IMG/M metagenome (GOLD analysis project Ga0123355, IMG submission 89872) | Embiratermes neotenicus P1 segment gut microbial communities from Petit-Saut dam, French Guiana - Emb289 P1 | ecosystem: Host-associated > Arthropoda: Insects > Digestive system > Gut ...
CCCGATAATCATACAGATTATCGGGGGCTTTTTGTGTCAGAAAACCACAGGCATAGCCTGTGGTTCTAAAGAGTTTTTAGCGATGAAGTTGAAAGAATAGTCCTCCATTTGATAGACTAACATATTAATAGTGTCCAACTGACATGAGCAATGGTAAAAAATAACGCCGCAACTAAATTTTCAAAGGTAATTTCCAGCTTTTTGATTTTTAGTATTACTACTATAATCCAAACCCTCGCGGATGGTGCGGAAAGCTACACCTATACATTCAATAGGACGCGGGAAATCCCTTGCTTGCCTCGCAATGACCCGGTGCTGGTAGAGCGTTCATGGAACGGCCTTACGCTTACCAACTTGAGCTTCACAAGCGGCAGAGATGGCCTGTACACAGCAACGGCTGTGTATCCGGGTACAAACACAATCAGGCGCACGGTGAGCTACATTACTACTGCGATATATTGTGGTGTAATTGACGTGGTTATGCCCGGGAATACACTATATACCATGCCGATTAATATCCTGGATATGTGTTTATGCACCATCGCATCGCTTGAGATATATCATAACAATTTACAGCAAATTGAAAAATTTGCTTACTGCCTTTGGGGCAAGGGTGCATTGCAATTATATCGCTTAGGCATTTGGCGTCTAATTTTCTGTTGGCATAGAAATCAAAAATCTATTGAAAAAGTTCAGCCATCTGTGATATACTGTCAGCAAAAGCGCTCCTTGGGAATTTTGGGGTTTCGCAATGTGTTGTAAAATAGAAAGGAGGATTACGATGGCATCCTATCGGTATCAGCTTTTCATACCCGGCGGGAATAAAACAGCGCTGGTTATGGGTCTTGGCGAACTTGACCAGGACGAGGCACAGCGCAAGTCCATTCAAGACAAAATTTTTGCCAAACACAAAAACGACGCGGATGACGAAGTGGAGCAGGTAGGGTTTGTTAACACCGACAAAACCAAGCCTCCCAGGCTTGTGATGACCGGAGGCGAGTTCTGCGCAAACGCTGTCCGTTGCGCTGCGGCGTATTATCACAAGGCGCTGCGCCGAGAAGTGGACGATGTTGAAATCCAAGTTGCCGGAGCGAATAAGCCCGTTAAGGCAGGGCTTATCACTACCCGATCTGCTAAAGGGATCCGGCTGAAAGCATGGGCGTTCATGCCCTTGCTTGGTGACAGTTCCCAGTCAGTTATCCCTTTGTCAGGTGGGTTGTACTGGGTGTCTATCGATGGCATATCCCACCTCATTGTTCCTCAAACACAATCGGCACCTTATATACGTGAGATTTTTGCAAATTGCGCGGACAAAGAGGCGCAAACAAAAGTTGCCTTGGATTTTTTAGAGAAAAAAATCCAAGAGGAATCTCTTTCGCCCGGCAAAACCTACGGCGTTGTATTCCTCGAACATATAGCGGATGTGTTGAAAATACATCCCTTTGTACGCGTTGCAACAACAGACACAACATTTTACGAATCGGCCTGCGGCAGCAGTGCCGCGAGCGTGGGTCTGCTTCACTGTTTCCTGATTGGCGAGGGAGTAAACTTTTTGCTGCTCCAACCATCAGGGAGCCTGATTAGGGTAGAAGTTGACTATGTTGCGGATACGTTTAGCAATGTGCGCATCTCAGGCGGTATCGAATTCGGCAAGACATTCACGGTGGAAGCATAATTTGCCTACGGAAATATAAACAGATTTAAAACATTACAAACGGATAGGTCGTCACCAAAACATCCAATAAAAAACAGGCCTCTTGCATATCGTATGCTGTCTTATCCGGACGCAACGAGTTGCGCAAGAGGCCTTGTTTGCATGACGAACGCAAGGCTTATTTGCAACTATGCAGCCTAAAATTTGCAGAAAATAATGCTTTTGGATGTTTTGCGTATCCATCTCAACATGTTAATTGCTGTGGACAATAATTCTTTCAACTTTTAGCAATTCAGCTGTAAATGGCCATGCATGCGGATACATATAAAAAATACTGTTTGTTTTTGTAAAAAAGACTTGCATAATCTCTCGTAATATGGCATACTACTCTGAATACCAAAATGCAAGTACGCCTACATATAAATTGCATATAGCTGAGTGTAGGTAGTAAACGCTGACTAAAGGAAAGGGATGTGGCTTTATGCGCGGCACTTATAAAGTCTACAAGGAAATTCCGGTTTTTTACAAGATCTTGGGCGGGTTTATCATTGGCATAATTATAGGGCTGGTTTTAGGTGAGCCTGCGGCGCATTTGCAGTTTTTGGGGCTCATTATGGTCCGGCTTGTTTCCATGGTCGTCTTGCCCCTTGTCATGAGCATGATTATTGTGGCAGTGGGCGATGTAGGCGGCAAAAGCGTAGGCAAAATGGGTGCGCTATCTACTATTATGTTTACGGTCAGTTCCATTATTGCAATCGGCGTTGGTTTTGCTTTTGCCTTTCTATTTGACGTGGGCGCCGGTATAGAGCCTGATGCAGCGTGGACGGTTGCTCAGGCAGCCGCGCCTCCAAGCATAATGGATACCATAATTAACGTTATACCAAACAATATATTTACGGCGCTGACGACTGCGGATCTTATGCAAGTTTTGGCTTTTTCTATCTTTGTAGGCGCTGCCATAACAAAATTGCCAAACAAGAAACACCGCGCAATGCTTATTGATCTCTTTACAGCCATGGGCGATGTAATGCAAAAAGTTCTGGCTTTTGTTATGGGATTTATGCCCATTGGCGTTATGGGTATTATGGCTTGGCTTATAGGCACGCAAGGTCTTCGGGCGATATTGGAATTTGCCCCGTTCATCGGCGCTATACTTGCGACAACCATCGTTTTGCATTTTGGTGTTCAGACATTTTTATTTGCCCGCGTCTTAGGCGGAGTGCCTATGGGTCACTTTTTAAGAAGCACAAAAGAGCCTTCGCTGTTTGCATGGGCAACCAATTCCAGCTACGCCACTTTGCCGGTTGCCATGACCGCCGCCCAGAAGATGGGCATAAGCGATAAAATAAGAAACTTTATCATACCTTACGGCATTGTTGTGAACATGGACGGCACTGCGGCGTATCTGGGGATAGCCACAATATTCGTGGCCAATGTTTATGGCATACAACTGGACACAGTGCAATTGATCATGATTGTTGCCACCGCAACCCTTGGCTCTTTCGGGGCGGCCGGTGTGCCGGGTGCCGCTGTCGTTATGCTAAGCGCGGTGCTTTCGATGCTTGGCTTGCCGCAGGAGGCCGTGGTACTCCTTCTAGGTTTTGACCGCTTGATACCGGGGCCTGCCAGAACAGTCAGCAACATTAACGGCGACCTTGCAGTTGCGTCTATTGTGCAACGGTTTGTAGACAAAACTATCGTGGGGAAAAGTAATGACGCTGAACCGGCCTCTGAAGGCAGTTAGCTAATGTCACTCCGGATAAATAACTCATACTTTGTACCTGCTGGAAGGAGGAGGCCGCAATGACCTACAGCTATTATCCCGGCTGTACATTAAAGACGAAAGCAAAGGAACTTGACAAAAATGCTCGCCTGTGCGCTGAGGCGCTGGGTTTTACCCTTGAGGAAGTGGATGAATGGCAGTGCTGTGGAGCGGTTTATCCTATGGGAGCCGATGAAGCTGCCACAAAGCTGTCGGCTGTCCGCGCATTGTGTGCGGCTGGTAAACAAGGCCGGGATATGGTAACGCTGTGTTCCGCTTGTCACCATGTTTTGAAGCGCGTTAACGTTGATATGCGCCAAAATATAGACTTGCAAACCAAGGTGAACAATTACCTGGCTCAAGAAGAGAAGCCCTTTACATATCATGGGGAAACAACGGTTTTACATTATCTTGAAATCTTGAAGGAGCGGGTGGGGTTCGACAACCTGGCGGCAAAAGTGAAAAAACCGCTTGCCGGGCGCAAAATAGGCGCGTATTACGGGTGTATGCTGCTTCGCCCCAGTAGCGTCATGCAGTTTGATGATCCGGAAAACCCCACTATTTTTGAAGACTTCATCAAGGCCATAGGCGCGCAGCCGGTGTTCTATCCATTGCGCAACGAATGCTGCGGCGGCTATATTTCGCTCAAAGAAAAAGAAATGTCTACTGAGATGGCGCAAAAAATCGCCGCCAATGCCCTTTCCAATGGTGCGGAAGAGTTAATCACCGCCTGTCCGCTGTGTTTGTACAACATGAAAAAATCGACCGGCGCGGCTCTGCCCATTGTTTACTTTACCGAACTATTAGCGGAAGCTCTGGGTATAAAAGAAGGCTAAAGGAGGATACATCATGCATGGAAATAAAAACCGGGAAGAACAAATGCGAGCGATCAGCGGCGCCTCCGAGAATAAATGCATGAAGTGCGGGAAGTGTTCCGCCTCCTGCCCTTCCTATGAGGCCATGGATATCAGGCCGCATCAATTTGCCTCATATTTGCGCAGCGGTGATATTGACGCAATGTTAAACTCTCAGTCTATCTGGAAATGCATTTCATGTTTTGCTTGCGTGGAGCGCTGCCCACGGGATGTAAAACCGGCGCAGCTTATTGAAGCGGCCAGATTGCTGGTTATTAGGCAGCAAGGCGAAAATTATATTTCGCCGGATGAAGTGCCGGCGTTATTAGACCCGGAATTGCCGCAGCAGCTTTTAGCCAGCGTATTTAGGAAATACGCGAAATAGAGCCATCGGGAGGGAAAACAACGTGCAGAGAATAGGTGTTTTTGTCTGCCATTGCGGTACCAATATAGCCGGAACCGTGGATGTAGCTAAAATTGTTGAAATGATAAAGCCGGAACCCGGAGTGGTGCATGCCGAAGAATACTCATATATGTGTTCGCAGGCCGGGCAGTCGATGGTTATTAATGCCGTGAAAGAATATAATCTCTCAGGGGTTGTGGTATGTTCTTGTTCGCCGCGCATGCATGAGATAACATTCCGGAAAGCGGCGATTAAGGCAGGGCTAAACCCATATATGGTGGAAATAGCAAACATCCGGGAACAATGCTCCTGGGTGCATAAAGATAGGGACGAAGCAACTGAAAAAGCGATAACCTTAACCCGCGCAGCCATTGCGAAGGTACACTTAAACCGGCCGCTATTCCCGGATGAAAGCCCGGTTACAAAACGCGCTTTGATTATAGGCGGAGGCATTGCCGGCATCCAGACCGCGCTGGATATTGCAGATGCCGGTTTTGAAGTTGACATTGTGGAAACTTCACCCAGCATCGGCGGGAAAATGGCTCAGCTGGACAAAACTTTTCCCACCCTGGATTGCGCGGCCTGCATCCTAACTCCTAAAATGGTGGACGCGGCCTCTGACGAAAAAATCACCTTGCATACATATAGCGAAATCGATAAAGTTGAGGGGTTTGTTGGGAATTTTACCGTCACCATCCGCAAAAAAGCCAGAAGCGTGGATATGGAAAAATGCACAGGCTGCGGCGCATGCTCCGAAAAGTGCCCATCTAAAAAATCTCCGAGCGAATTTGATCAAGGGCTTCGTAACCGTCCGGCCATATATACCCCGTTTGCCCAATCTGTTCCGAATGTACCGGTGATCGACCGGGCGGCATGCCTCAAGTTCAAGACCGGCAAATGCGGGTTGTGCGAAAGCGTCTGTGCGCCGCAGGCCATTCTCTTTGATCAGGAAGATGAACTGGTAGAGCGCAAATACGGCGCTATAGTGGTGGCCACAGGCTTTCGGCCCATTTCTTTGGATAAGTTCGGCGAATATGGCTACGATTACAGCCCGGATGTGATCACATCTTTGGAATTAGAGCGGCTGACCAACGCCGCCGGGCCAACCGGGGGAGATTTAATCCGACTATCCGATAAGCGCAAACCCAAGATCGTGACTTTTATACAATGCGTGGGCTCTCGTGACGCTACACCACGCGGGAAAGCTTACTGCTCCAAGGTTTGCTGTATGTATACGGCCAAACATGCCATGCTTATCAGAGAGAAATACCCTGACACTGAGGTGAATGTCTTTTATATCGATGTCCGCACACCCGGCAAAGCTTTTGACGAGTTTTACCGCAGAGCCGAGGAGCAGTACGGTGTGCGCTATATAAAAGGCCAAGTCGGCAAAGTGGTAGACAACGGCCATCATCTACAAATACAGGCCATAGATATGTTAGACAACATAAAGATTGAAATACAAACGGATTTGGTCGTGCTGGCCGCGGCCATTGAGCCTGTTGAGTCTGCCAAGAGTATCGCCACCATGCTGACGGCCAGCATTGATGCCAGTGATTTCATGACAGAAGCTCATCCGAAGCTACGCCCCGTGGAAAGCCCGACCGCTGGTGTATTTCTGTCCGGTGTATGCCAAGGGCCGAAAGATATTCCCGAGACAGTTGCGCAGGCCGGGGCGGCAGCGGCAAAAGTGATCGGATTGCTAATGAAAGACAAACTGGCGAGCAATCCTTGCACGGCTGTCGCGGACGAATACTATTGCAACGGGTGCCGCGCCTGCGAAAACGTCTGCCCTTACGGCGCAATTTCCTACGAGCAGCGCGAAATAAACGACCAAGATGTGAAATCAATACCGCGCGTAGCGCAAGTAAACAAAGCTCTTTGCCAAGGGTGCGGTGCTTGCGCAGTGACGTGCCCATCCGGCGCGATGGATCTGCAAGGGTTCTCAAACAGACAAATCCAGGCGGAGGTGGATGCAATATGCCGATAGCTCAAAAGAAAGAGTTTAGGCCTTTAATCGTGGCCTTTTGCTGCAACTGGTGTTCCTACGCGGGCGCCGACTTAGCCGGAACCAGTCGCTTGACCTATCCAGCAGAAGTGAAGATCATAAAAGTTCCGTGTTCCTGTCGTGTGAACCCTCTGTTTGTGTTGAGGGCGTTTCAGAGAGGTGCGGATGGAGTTATTATATGCGGCTGCCATCCCGGAGACTGTCATTACAGCACCGGCAACTATTACGCAAGAAGGCGAATCACGCTGCTGTACTCCTTGCTGGATTACCTTGGCATCGAAAAAAACCGCACCCACCTGGAATGGGTTTCTGCGGCAGAGGGAGCCAAGTTTGCCGCAATTATGAATGAATTTGTGGCAGCTATTCATGAGCTTGGCGAAAACGTGAGATTGGAGGACTTGCGATGCAAGAGCAAATGAGAACCCGTGCAAAAGAAATGCTCACTCGCGGAGAAGTCCAACGTGTACTAGGCTGGAAAAAAGGCGATTTTCCATTCAATCCGGGTCCGGCGTTTTTTACCACTCATAAAGATTTGGACGACCTGGTTTATGACAGATTCTGCTCCGCGAATCTAAGCAGCTATATGGCAGAGGCCAATAAACAGGATGACAAGACGCTGGTATTCCTAAAACCATGCGATACATACAGCTTCAACCAACTGACCAAAGAACATCGTGTTTCTCGTGACAAGGCGTGGATAATCGGCGTGGGGTGCGATGGCAATGCGTCAGTTGAGGAAATGCAGGAAACCGGACTTCTGGAACGCTGTAAAGTTTGCGCCAAAATAGAGCATAAAGTCTATGACGAATTGATTGGGGAGAACCTACAAACCCGCGAGAGAGCAGATCGCTTTGAGCAGGTCTCCAATATTGAAAAAATGTATCCCAACGAGCGATTTGGCTTTTGGCAAAATCAACTGTCACGCTGCATACGCTGCAATGCCTGCCGCAACGTCTGTCCGGCGTGCGGTTGCAAAAAGTGCGTGTTTGACAGCGACAAATACGATACCGGGCAAAAGGCGAATGTCACAACTTTTGAAGAGCAGATGTTCCACATTATCCGTGCGTATCATGTGGCAGGAAGATGCACCGATTGTGGTGAGTGTAGCCGTGTATGCCCTCAAAACATTGACTTGCATCTACTAAACAGAAAATTGATCAAGGATATAAGCGAACTGTATGGGGAGTTTCAGGCCGGAGATGATTTGGAAACACTCGGCCCCTTGACTGTCTTTAACGCAGATGCAGACCCTGATCCGAGCATCGTATATAAAAGGGGGTGAGCAGCGTGCTAAAAATAGAAAAGAAAAATCTGCCTGCCTTATTTGCCGCCATTTCAAACATGGCAGACCTCTATTTGCCGATCCGCAAGGGCGCCGTAAATTACTCCCTGTGGAGTGAAGGTGTACAGGTTGATCTGGAAATGCTCAAGACAGTCAGGTCGCCAAAAGATTTTTTCCTGCCGCAATCAGAGAACCTTTATGCCACCACTTTTGAGGGTAAGAAAATCCAACTCGAAGCAGAACCATTTGCGGATGATCCCTTTGTGATATTTGGCGTCAAAGGCTGCGATGCTCGGGGCATTGAAATTTTAGATAAAGTGTATCTATCAAACCCTGCTGACAAATTTTATGCAGCTCGCCGTAAACAAGGCACAATCGTTTCTTTGGCTTGTTCCGCCCCGCAAGCGACCTGTTTCTGTAAGTCTTTCGGCATTGACGCGTCTAACCCCACAGGAGATGTTGCAATGTGGATAGTGAATGACGTTTTGTATTGGGAAGTGCAAACGGAAAAAGGGGGGGGATTGACAGAAGCCCTCTCTGACTTGCTGGAGCCTTCGACAGATAATACTGTAGCCACACACAAAGCGGATATCCGACAAAAAACAGATGCGCTGCCGTATAGTAGCGGCTTGCTTTTAGATCAACTCAAATCCAAGCATATGCTTGAATTGTTTGATGCTCCGCAATGGGACTCTTTGTATCAAACCTGCCTGGCTTGTGGCACATGTACTTTCCTCTGCCCGACTTGCCAGTGCTATGACATTAAAGACTTCAACACCGGCGGCGGCGTCAAACGTTATCGCTGCTGGGATTCGTGCATGTACTCAGATTTTACTCTGATGGCTCACGGCAACCCGCGCAAAACTCAAAAAGAACGATTCCGCCAGCGATTTATGCACAAATTGGTTTATTACCCTGACCAGAACGATGGGGAGTATTCCTGTGTAGGCTGCGGAAGGTGTGTGAACAAATGTCCGGCTTCGCTAGATATTATAAAAGTCATTACAAGTTTTGGGGGGAATGCGGATGTGTAAAACACCGGATATGTTGATCCCGCAAATAGGTAGCATTACGGATATACGCATCGAAACGCCAGATATCAAAACATTCCGCATCATCGGCACGGATGGGAAAAAACCGTTTGCCCATATGCCTGGGCAATGCGCCATGCTTTCAGTTCCCGGCGTTGGCGAGGCTATGTTTTCCATCACGTCATCGCCTGTGAATGAAGATGGTCTTGACTTCAGCGTTAAACGTTGCGGCAAATTAACCGATTATCTGCACGCCATGGAACCTGGCAGCCAGGTAACGATCCGCGGACCTTATGGAAACGCTTTTCCGGTGGATACGGTGTTGGGGGGGCAGAATTTGCTGATTATCGCCGGTGGGATCGGCCTCGCACCTGTTGGATCAGTGGTTCGCTACGTCTTCGACAACAGGGCGCGGTACGGGTCAGTGGATATTTTATACGGCTCCCGCTCGGTAGATGATCTGGTGTTTCTGAAAGAAATTGAGGAAACATGGTGTGTACAGCCAAACACCACAGTCCACCTAACCATAGACAGGAAGCAACCTGGTTGGAGTGGGCATGTCGGATTTGCTCCGGATTATCTGAAAGAGTTAAGTTTCAGCACGGACAAAACCGCCTTAGTCTGCGGCCCTCCGGTTATGATCAAGTTTACGCTTAGCGCTCTCTTAGGGATGGGGTTCAAAAAGGAGCAGATTTTTACCACGTTGGAACTTCGTATGAAATGCGGCATTGGCAAATGCGGTCGCTGTAACATCGGATCGAAATACGTTTGTAAAGATGGCCCGGTGTTCCGCTGTGACGAAATTGACGCATTGCCCAACGAGTACTGATAATTGAGCAAAGGGAGCGTTACCTCAGAAAGGATGGAGTGATACAATGCAGGAAATGGCAAATGTTTATTTTTATGGAAAGCATTACGCTGTACCCGCAGATTTGACTATTATGACAGCTATGGAATATGCTGGGTATCAACTTTTGCGTGGCTGTGGATGTCGTCACGGATTTTGCGGGGCTTGCGCCACTATCTATCGAATCGCAGGGGCAAATACTTTACATTCCTGCCTGGCTTGCCAAACCCAGGTGCGGGATGGCATGTACGTGGCAACGCTGCCCTTCTTCCCGACTGTGAAAAAACTGTATGATATGGAGCAAGTTCAATCCGGCGAACAGGTGATGATGCAGCTTTATCCCGAAATATACGCGTGTATCGGTTGCAACGCTTGCACTAAATCGTGTTCACGGCAGCTGAGTGTTATGCAGTATATCGCCTACGCCCAGCGCAACGAGCTGGAAAAGTGCGCGCACGAGTCATTTGATTGCGTTGCCTGCGGTATTTGTTCCACCCGATGCCCTGCGGGGGTATCTCATCCGATGGTAGGCATATTGGCCAGGCGGCTAACTTCCAAATATATCCAGCCGGAATCCGCGCATACAAAGGCAAAAGCCGAGTCGATCCGCAGTGGAGAACTAGATGTTTTAATTGCTCAGATGATGTCAACACCGCTTGCGCAGATGAAAGAGCTTTACAACTGCCGGGAAATAGAGAAGTAAGAGGGGAAAATAATGCTGACAACGCCCATGCTTGATTCGATAAAAAAAGTCGAGGCCACACGCGCCCAACGGGTTGGCGTGGAGCCTAAACGGATGAATCCGGAAGAAAAAGACGCTCTTTTGCAGAAGTTCCATCCGGATTATAGGCAGGAAGGTTTCGCGGTTATCGGCGTTGGCCCTAACAAGGGAGAGAAAGCGCCACAGGAGCTGTGTGACCTTCTGCATTCCAACAGCATCATACACGGTGTGGATCTTGACCTGAGCAACATCGCTTATGATGTGGATGTTCTGGTGATTGGTGCTGGTGCCGCGGGTATGTCGGCGGCGATAGAGGCTCATCTGGCCGGATCTAGTGCTATGATTGTCACTAAGCTACGCATCGGTGACGCGAACAGCATTATGGCCGAAGGCGGTATCCAGGCCGCCGACAAAGACAACGACTCGCCAATGCAGCACTACCTTGATGCATTCGGTGGTGGCCACTACAAAGCCAAGCCGGAATTGCTTAAGCGTCTCGTTATGGACGGCCCGGGGGCGGTTGAGTGGCTAAATAAATTGGGCGTCATGTTCGATAAGCACCCGGACGGTACAATGATAACAACCCACGGCGGCGGAACGTCCCGAAAACGTATGCACGCCTGTGCGGACTACACCGGCGCGGAGATTACCCGTGTGCTGCGCGATGAAGTGCAAAATCTGCAAATTCCGGTGATCGAATTCACAGCCGCAGTAGAGCTGATTCTGGATCAGCACGGCAACGCCGCCGGAGCTGTCCTGATAAATATGGAGACCGGCCAGTACCTGATCGGCAGAGCCAGGACTGTAATAATAGCGACAGGTGGAGCAGGGCGTTTGCATTATCAGGGGTTTCCAACATCGAATCATTACGGCGCTACGGCGGACGGTTTGATTCTGGCATATCGTGCGGGGGCAAATCTGCTATACCAAGACACCATACAATACCATCCAACAGGTGTTGCGTATCCTGCACAACTGTTTGGAGCATTGGTGACGGAAAAAGTTCGCTCAATCGGTGCGATGCTGCTCAACACGGACGGCGAGCCGTTTATCCACCCGCTTGAAACCCGCGATGTAGCCAGTGCGGCGGTCATTCGCGAATGCACAGCGCACGGCAAGGGTGTCCCTACTCCAACGGGCAGGGGTGTCTGGCTGGACACGCCTCTTATTGAAATTCTTCACGGCAAAGGGCATATCGAGAAAACCATTCCCGGCATGCTTCGGATGTATATGAATTATGGCATTGACATGCGAGAAATCCCAATACTTATTTACCCGACTTTCCACTACCAAAACGGCGGCATTGAAATTGAACCCGATGGAGCCACCGGAAAAATACGAAACTTGTACGTTGCCGGTGAAGCGATAGGCGGCATCCATGGCCGCAACCGTCTGATGGGCAATTCGATGCTAGATACCGTTGTGTTCGGGCGTTTATGTGGGCAGGCGGCGGCCAGAAACAGCGTTTGCATCGGCAATATGACTTTAGCCCATGTGGACGCCTACGCGCAAAAACTCAAAGATGTCGGTATCAAAACCGATATGCGCTCTCCGCTGCTACTGCCAAAGTATACGCGCAAGGTTCGCCAGAGCTAACTTTGATTATTTGAGAAGGCGGTGTATTTATGAAAGAGATTCATGTCCGCGACATCACAACCGTGGTTGCTGAGCTGTGCGTGAAAGCATGTGTCGTTGTTGCGCCTGATGTTCGGGCCTCAATGGAGCAGGCTCTTAAAGTGGAAAAGGGCGTTGCCCGCCAGGTGTTGGAAGACATGCTAAAGAATCAGGATATCGCCACTGAGCAAAATATGCCAATCTGCCAGGACACAGGGTTGACAGTGGTCTTCATCGAAATTGGGCAGGATGTACATATTGTAGGCGGAGATTTATCTCAGAGCGTGAATGAAGGTGTGCGGCAAGGTTATGAGAAGGGGTATTTGCGCAAATCCGTTGTGGTGGATCCCCTAAGCCGGGCCAACACAAATGACAACACCCCCGCCATCATACACTATGAAATTGTTCCGGGAGAAAGTCTTAAAATCATTGTTTCGCCCAAAGGCGTTGGCAGCGAAAACATGAGCCGCCTGAAGATGCTTGTACCCGGAGACGGTGTTGAGGGCGTTAAGAACTTTGTGCTGGAGACGATAAACCTTGCCGCTTCCAACCCTTGCCCGCCTATCGTTGTTGGCGTAGGCGTGGGAGGTAATCTTGAATACTGCGCAAAAATGGCCAAGCAGGCGTTGATCAGAAAAATTGGTTCGCGGCACCCCGATCCCTATTGGGCCGACTTAGAAGCGGAACTCCTTGAAAAAATCAACGCTTTAAACATAGGCCCCGCCGGACTGGGCGGCCTTACCACTGCTATGGCGGTACACATCAACGCTTATGCCACCCACATTGCGGGGCTGCCCGTGGCGGTTAATATCGGCTGCCACGCCAACCGGCACGAGGAAGCTGTTCTTTAGAATTTAATTGAGAGCTGAGGATTTGCTATGGGAGAGTTTCGAGAAATTACAACGCCGCTTACCGACGAAACAATCAAAAGCCTTCGCAGCGGCGATATGGTTTACATAACCGGTACAGTGTATACTGCGCGGGACGCTGCCCACCAGCGCATGTCGGAAATGCTTGCTGCCGGGCAGGAAATGCCTTTTGAATTTGCCGGAAGCATCGTTTTTTATGCCGGGCCTTCGCCTGCCCAACCTGGGATGGTTATAGGTTCAATAGGGCCTACCACGGCAGGGCGCATGGATAATTTTGCTCCCGTGCTTATTGCTCATGGCCTAAAGGCAATGATTGCAAAGGGGTTCCGCAGCGAAAGCGTAAGGCAAGCTATTATAGAGCATGGAGGCATCTATTTCGCGGGGGTGGGTGGAATCGCCGCCCTTATGAGCCAGTGCGTAAAATCGGTTGAACTGGTGGCTTTTGAAGATTTAGGTACGGAAGCCATAAGGCGTCTGGAAGTTGAGAGGCTACCCGTTGTAGTGGCTCTTGACTGGGAAGGCAACGATGTTTATGACAGGGGGAATATGTGAAAATGGCAAAAGATGTTTATCAGCAGTCGCTTGACTTGCACGCAAAAAGCCGAGGCAAAATTAGCATTCAAAGCAAAGTGTCCGTAAATACAAAAGAAGATCTGGCTTTAGCGTATTCTCCGGGCGTGGCTCAACCTTGCAGAGAGATTGCCAAAAATCCCGAAGAAGCTTATAGATATACTTCAAAAGGGAATATGATTGCCGTCGTTTCGGATGGCTCGGCGGTTTTAGGTTTGGGTGATATCGGGGGCTTGGCGGGGCTGCCCGTTATGGAAGGCAAGGCTGTCCTTTTCAAAGAGTTTGGCGGTGTCGATGCCTTTCCCATCTGCCTTGACACAAGCCATATTACGAGTTTGGATTGCGATGAAAATACGAAGGAAGAGTTAATAATTGAGGAGATTATTAGCGTTGTCAAATCAATTTCACCCAATTTTGGTGGGATAAACTTGGAAGATATTAAAGCGCCACGTTGCTTCGAGGTTGAAAGCCGCCTGAAGGCCGAAACCAATATACCTATTTTTCACGATGACCAACACGGAACGGCGATCGTTGTAATGGCAGGTCTTATGAACGCTGCAAAGGTTGTAGGGAAGCGTCTTCAGGATTTA
>Ga0123355_10010496_pt1 | contig 14204 bp, 10 predicted proteins | sample TergutEmb28metaG_3_FD_89872 | JGI IMG/M metagenome (GOLD analysis project Ga0123355, IMG submission 89872) | Embiratermes neotenicus P1 segment gut microbial communities from Petit-Saut dam, French Guiana - Emb289 P1 | ecosystem: Host-associated > Arthropoda: Insects > Digestive system > Gut ...
ATGATTGCAAAGGGCATGGTTAATGCAGAAGACATAGCCGACTTCGCAAGTAAAATTTCTAGTCGCTCTCATCGCTTGATAAATATAATAGAAGATATAATCCGATTATCTGAATTTGACGAAAGCAAAGTTGGCAAAGATTTTACTACTTTTGATATTCACGAACTTGCAGAGCAAGTAATGGATTCGCTACAGGAAAAAGCCACCGAGAAAGAGGTGGCAATAAAACTTACTGGACAGCCATTGCAAGTGCAGGCCAACAGTCGCCTACTTGAAGAACTCTTGACTAACTTAATCGACAATGGTATCAAATATAATAAGGTTGGTGGTAGTGTTACCGTAAATATTTGTGAAGAAAACGGATTTTGTAAAATATCCGTTAGTGATACTGGTATTGGCATCTCGAAGAAACATCATAGCCGCATATTTGAACGGTTTTATCGTGTGGATAGTTCCCGTTCGAAAAAGACAGGCGGCACAGGGCTTGGGCTTTCCATTGTAAAGCATATAGCGGAACACCATAATGGCAGGGCAGTGATGGACAGCACAATCGGTAAAGGTACTACTTTTATTTGCTATATTTCATTATAGGTACGTAATACACAAAACACTTCAAGCTGTTATCAGTAGTGGCAGTGCTGCTGATAACAGTTTTTTTTGTTGTCTGCAAAAGAACACTAAATCATAGCATATTTGTTGCGTTTGCGCTTACGGTAGAAATCGCGCTTACACGTGAATCTAATTTGATAAATTACACAACGATACCCCCCCATTCTTGAAACACTATACCATACAGAGACAACAAAACGACTTCAATTCCTCTGTGGACTCTGTGCCTTTGTGAGAAAATTTTTTATGAAATACCTCACAGAGACACAGAGATCACGGAGAATGAATGGTAAGACCTGTAAATTAGATTCACGTGATCGCGCTTACACGTGAATCTAATTTGGGGCTTCGCCCCAAACCCCACCCGCTTTTTGAAAAAAGCGGGACAAAAACCTTAATATTGTGCTCAGGTTGATACAAGCGCAAACTCTGAAACGCACGTACGTGCGTTTGGGAATTAAAGTTTTGGTCAAACTTTTACAAAAGTTTGCAGGGTGTGGGATAGAGTCCCACGGTTTGTGTAACAATTAGATTCACGTGACCGCACTTAAAAAGATGCGGAAATATTATGTACCGGCAAAAAGGCCGGACGCCGTAGGCGGCGTTTGCGTAGTAAACGTACTGACGCCGCAAAGATGTGTGTTTGTTAGTGGGAATACGCCCTAGATTGCTTCGCTCAGCTAAAGCCTTCCTAGCAATTACTGGGCTTGGTGCTTACTATATCTTCAACCGCGCCCCGTTTAGGTACCCGGTACTTCGGCCAACGCTTTTGATATGCCCAAGCCCGGATTTTGCCATAACCACACGCTCCAGTCCAAAGCCAATACCAACCCATGGGTCGGATATCTGCCAGTTGTCGTCCAGGGGATGCGGCCCGTACGCGCCGGATGCAAGCTCCTGCCCGCCCACTATTATATCAAGAGTCTCACCATAAACAACGGAACTTTCTACAACCAATTCGTAGTCCGCAATTTCCAAAACAGCCATTAATGATGTCGCCATCTGTTTTAGCTTTTCCATCTGCTTGCCCTCTTCCACGCCTGCAAGTTCCACCAGGTTTAGCATGGTAAACTCGTTCAAATGCTTCGAACTTTGGCTCTCTTTCCTAAAACACGAGCCACATTCGAATATTCGCACGGGTTCACGGGTTATTTTGCGTAACTGCCCCATAACTTCGTACAAATTTGGCGCAAGCATTGGCCGTAAGCAGCGTTTATTATCCAGCCAAAAAACCTGATTTGTTAGCGGATGCGTAGGGTCTACCGTCATGCGGGCCAACATGTTTGCGGTTATGATGGTTGGGGTTGACACCTTTGTGAAGCCATCGCTCATCAAGCAGCGGGACAGGGTATCTTCTACGCTATGCAGCATTGTGTAGCGGGTGTTGTTTAGTGTGTCCAGTATGCGGCCGCGGTTTCCCTCTGCATGGAATTTTTCCTTTTCTTTGAAAAAAGCGTCGCGGGCTTGCTTGGTTTCGAAGGCCATTGTTATTTCGCTATCCGGGGCGGACAGTTCGGTCAGGCGTTGTTGCTGGGCGGTGGTTAAGTATTCTGTCATTGGGATTTTCCTTTCAGTAGTAGACCTGTTCCAAAACCTGCTTTCGGTGAATGCGCTAGCAAATTTTTTTCAGATGCAAGAAATCGTCGACGACGCATATTCGGGAGAATATATGCTAGGAGGCGATGACGCCGCATGTCGGAAAATTTGTCGCGCAGACGCCGGAATGAGGTTTTGGAACAGGTTTAATGTTTAGTATCCTCTTTTGATACTCAGCAATTCTTCTTTTTGAATTAGGGCGTGCTTATCATCAAAGTCACATCTAATAATATAAGGCATACATAACCATATGCTTCTAAACCCATCACAGTTATATGAAGAATCATAATAATTTAGTATTGTGCTAAGTGCAGTACCATGTGTCCCTATAACAATATTCATTTTTGGGTTTCGCGCTAATATATCTTCCAATGCCTTAATATTGCGCATCTGTACCTCTTCAAGAGATTCGCCATCCTCCTCACAAAAAGTGAAATCCTTCCATCGTCTCTCTAAAAAATCGCCTGCGTTCTTGCCAATTTTCCGCTCTCTTAATCTTTCGTCAGTATGTATCTTCATGTCAAATTTATTTGCACAATCCATAATAGTATCCATACTTCGCTTATATGGGCTGGAAATAAGAAGCTATACGCATGGTTTGCAATATCGTATTGGCGAGGCGTTTTTTTCGATAGTTTTCGTTACTGATGACGCTGCGTGCCCAAAGGCACGCGAGGAAGAAGAAACGGAAAGTAGCGAGAAAACGACCGTCAAGACGGTGTTGCAAATCTATGCGTATAGCTTCTAAACGCTCCTATAGAAAAATTCGAAAGCAAGGACGTTACTTTTTTGCTGTCTGCTATTCCTTGAGAAGTTAATGGTCTGGTTTCGTCGTCTGTCCAATTTTTATCAGGTTGAGCATGGCGGACAAAAAATATGCTTGTCATTTGTTTCCTCATTTCAATATTTCCGAAGGTTACGCGCTGTGTCAAACCTCCTTAATCAAGTACTCATGCTCTTCTTTGATAAGTTTTTCAATTTCAGTTGCATCATCAAATGAAATGTTTGGTATTTCAATCGCATACACACCGCAGCTGGTTACTTTTTCACCATTTGGAAGAACGCAAGAGTATATATGTGAATCAAGTTCGCCTGGGCAACCGCTGCATTCGCCGGCGGTGCAACGGGCAAGACGATATTTATTGCTTGCGGTAACTTTAATTAATGTGTCCCGAACAATATCGGCAAACCTTTACGAATAATCTTTACAAGCCGAAAACCGCAGAGAAAACCATGGAGCGGGAGCCTTGTTTTTGTTTATCTTTGTTCCCATTTTAGCTATTTGCTTGCCGTGAATATCATTTACAAAAGATATGCTTGGCCCAGCTTTTTTCGGATAATAACCGAGCTCGGATAAGTACATAATAATGTCTTGATATAGCGGCTGTACATCGCTTTCGAATTGAGATAGGTATGAGTTCACCAATTCTTTTTGCCTTTTTGTTTTCATTGAATTATCACTTCTTTCGTAGTGTGCTGGTTTCGTTTCGTATCTTAATAAATAATATTAACTTGGCGGTTTCGGCTAATTGTGATTCTGGCTAGTTGCAAAAGCTGCAAGGTTGTTTGGCGTTAAACGCTGTATCTGTACGAGGCTAGAATCATTATATAGCAAAGTGTAGCTAGTGCCAATGTTGTTATCTCCGCACCCTCTCTACGATCTCTTTAAATAATCCAACCTAAGCCCCGCCAATGTCGTACAGGCCTTAGCAGCTTAATCAGCCTACCGCCAGTGCCCAGTCAAATGTACAGATACTTGCTCTCTTCTCTTGCAAGTATCATGCTCTTGATGGGAAAATGATAACAATTGATAATGTCATCGTATGTACACCCATGCGTATACGCAGACTGCTTAACCTCCATTCCGAACATGTCATCTCTTCGCTTTGCTAATTAATGGCTATAGCATATCTACATGTATTTTGCATCTACAATAAAAGGGCACTCGGAATCATGTGTTGTACTAACCACATTTCCAAGTGCCCTCAAATTCAAGCTTACTTCTTAAAATAATCCAACCCAAGCCCTGCCAGCGTAGCGCAGGCCTTGTCATAAACCGTTAAATACTCATCCGTCGGGGTAATCGACGTGGTATCATAACATTCCACAAAAGACTTACCCTTCGGTGCGTCTTTGTAATTCTTCTCGTAGCTTGCCACAAGATTATCAAGAATCACATTCGCCTTTTCCAAATCCATACCCGCTACACTGCGGCAGGCTTCGGCCATCATTCTGGCTTCAAGCCCTGTATGGAAGTCTGTCTTAACGCCCTTGGCCGACGCAACGCCAGACACTATTTCGCGTCCGCTAATTGTATCGGTAATTGCTTGGGCTGCGGTTTCTAGCAAGCACATTTCTGTGCAAGGCCCGGCAAGGGTGTAGTATTGGTTGCCAAGCAGTAAATCGGTGTTGGCGTCTATAGCCCTACAGGCGTGGCCGGCAACAGCAAGAGCCTCTCTTGCGGTTGTTATGCCCCACCTGACGTGCACTGGGCCGTCTAAGTGCCATGAACCGTGTGCCATAACAAATGAATTAATGGTTGTGGCTACGTCTACGATGGTCGTCTCCTCGAGACCACCTGCGTAACCGCCAAAAATTGGCATTTGTTCGACCATAATGATGTCGCCGGCATTGATGAAGTGCGCGATTGATGTTAGCGCATTCACGTCTATTTTCAGCTCGTTTAGCTGGGAAACTTCATGGCTGTCACAAGGACGCATACCAAAGTTGAAGTCACTAGCTATAACGCCGGCCGCTGTAAGAGAAGTCTCGCTTCCCTAGAGGCCCATACCTGGGCGACCTGCCCGCATAATTGCCGCGCGGATGCCGATACATTCGGCGCGTACCGCCGCTATTTCGTATGGGCTGCCTGGTACTGGGTCTTTGCCGTTTATCTTTTGATAAACGCCGTTTACGATTGCGTCAACCATGCCTTCTTGCGCATAGGACTGGTGAATGTTGATAAAATGTTCCTCACTACACGGGGCTCCTGTTGGGCCGCCTTGTATATACGGAAGTTTTTTTGAATTGTAGGAGCGTGGCTCCATATAAATTGCGTCTTTGCCCTCGCCTATAACCAGCTTTTTTGGGGCAGTTTTGATGCCCTCCATTATTTCGTCCCTTGTGAATTTTACAACTCTACCTGTGTCGGTACAAAAAACACCGACGGTTTCAAGCAGTTCTAGGCCTGCTTGGAAGAGGTTGTTTACAAGATTTTCGTCCTGTGGAACCATTACTTTTTTGTCCATTTTGATGCCGTACTTTTTCTTCAGAGCCGCTGCCGCTGTTGGGATTACATTGTAGTCCCAGTCGGTTTCGGTCATTTTCTGACCAGTTTTGGCCCGGTCGTAGACATCGTAGACGGATACTTTCCGTTTAATTGCCACTGATTGTCACACACCTTTCTAAAATTCTATGCCGCATGCGGCAAACTTTGCTCACATTGCACCTTCCAAAAGTACGCTTTACACACTTTTGTGTTTTTGCGAGATGCTTAAGCTCTTTTCTTCTCCATTAACTCAAGCGCGACTTTTACTGCGCCTGATGCGGTTTCGGCATAACCGTCTGCAAACTCCAGGGCCCAGTCGTCAACAACCGGTGCGCCGCCGAACATGCACATAAACTGGTCACGCACGCCAAGTTCGGTTAAGAGCTCAACTATTTCCCTCATGCGTGGCATAGTTGTGGTCAAAAGAGCCGAACCCGCAATAATGTCAACTTTTTCTTTTTGGGCGGTTTCTACTACCTGGGAAACCGGTACGTTAACGCCCATGTCAATTACTTCGAAGCCGGACGCCACAAGCATTGTACCTACAAGGTTTTTGCCGATGTTGTGGATGTCGCCCTCTACTGTGTGTAGCAGGATTTTGCCACGGGTGGATTTTGCTTTGTCTTCCGCGCTTAGTCCTTCGGTTAGTACTGCTACCGCCGCTTCAAATACGCGGGCGGATTGCACAAGTTCCGGTACGAACACTTCACCTTCGTCGAACAGTTCGCTGATTTCTGCCATGCCTGCGGCTAGGCCGTTTTCGATTGCCACTAGTACGTCGATTTTAGCCTCTGCGGCTTCCTTTGCGGCCTCTACGGCCACGTCTTCATCCCGCTCAATTATGGCGGCTTTTAGTTTGTCGAGAATTGGTTGAGACATGATATTTTCCTCCTATATAGTTTTATGGGGCTCTTCCCAAAACCCCGCAAGGGAATTTTTGTTAAACCCATTTGCCCCATTTATTATGCACTACTTCTACCAAATGCAAATCTTGAAACGCTCATTTGCACGCTTTCACCTTACGCTATTCCCTTAACCGTTTTTGCCACTGCGATCGTATTCTCCAGTGGGATATCATAAGGCATATCGCAGCCGGGGCTTACAATTAAGTTAATTCCGTCGTCTAGTAGCATGATTTCTTTAACGCAGTTGACATTATCTTCCGGCGTGCCGTGAAGCATCGTTGTTGCAAGCGGGATATTTCCACCGATGGAAACATTGTAGCGGTCGGTTATTTCCTTCGCCTTTGCAAGGTTTACGTTTTCGTCAACAGAAATACCATCCGGCTTCATTTGACACATGAGTTCTACCTGCTTTATGGCGTTTCCGCAAACAAAGAAGCATGAGAACGCATTTTTCGCACGAATGTAGTCAAACAGCGTAGTGTAGCCGTCAAACAAGAAGTCCTTCACATAGTCCGGCGATATCTGGCTGATGAGCGGGTCTACCACCGCAATAACGTCCATGCCGGCGGCGATATACATTTCCGACATTTTTATGGCCACTTTTGTTGAAAAATCAATGAGTTTTTTCACATAATCCGGATCCATTATCATGTCCATGAATATGTCCCCGCCGCGCAAATGCTGGGCCAGGGTAAACGGTCCACAGATGAGCCCATACAGCGCAGTTTCGTCTCCGATAGATGCTTTGATGCGCTTCATAACTTCCAAAATTAACGGAATCCTGCCTGAAGTCTCCATAGGCATCGAACAGTCACATGGCAGCTTATTGTCGCTACCCGCAAGTGGGTGTGACATTACAGATGGGGTTGTGTCCTTTGCCCAAAGCAGTTCACAGCCCAGCACTTCCGCCTCTACTTGCAAATCGAAAATTACCGGCAAACCGTCTGGCATAAACACCTTGTGAGCCTCCATTAATGCATCATACAGCTTGTCCGCGTCGGTTAGAAGTTCCTCTGCGGTGTAGCCTTTTAGCTTGCCGCAATGTATGCCCGCATATGGAACCCATGGCGTACCCTCGTGCTTCTCGTGTCGTAAGGTTTTTAAAATTAAATCTTTGCCTGTGTCCATGATTGACCTCACTTTCATATCAATTTAAACTATTGTATAGCAATAAGTTGTACTTTTCTATTACAAAATCACTTTTTTTTGTACTATCTTCAACAAAAGCGTGTGAGCAACCTAAATATCAGATTGGTTTTTCTGCTTAATGAAATAGTTAATTCCATATCCCATCCCCAGCAGCACAAAAAACACGCCGGTAGATCCCACTGTACTGTCTGTTGCCATGCCGGCCATAACAAAGCCGCTTATCCCTGCTAAAAGTCCAAGGCGCAAGCCATAGCAATACACAGTTTCGCCCCGGGATTTTACCAGGCTGATAAAAGTTGTAAAAATATAAAAGAAAAACAGACCAAACAGTGCAATTGCGGAGATTCCGCCGGTTGTAATCCAAGTTTGCAGGAAAATATTATGGGCTTTGTCTACAAGATGGTACGGGTCGCCAAATGTTAAATGTAAGCCTGAAAAATCGTGGTGGGGGAATATATTAACATAAGTGTCCGGACCGCTGCCAATTAGGATACGGCTTGGCATTAGTGGAAAAGAGCGCGACCATATAAATCCACGACCCGAACCCCAAGTTTCGCGCCCTTCAAAACCCCAGGCAGAAACAGGTTCGGAAAGGTTTGTAGTTGCAGTGCCAAGGCGGGAGAGCCCGTATAGCCTATTATTATCATAGCGCAAGAAAAACGGATTGTTTTGGGCGGTTGTGTTTACGAGAAAAAAGTCAGGAGTTCTTATTACTGTTAAGCCTTCACTTCCGGGAATGGCAAACTCATACAGAGTGGATTCTTGTTGTGGTAAATCTGTGATATTGAGCGGCGCAAGTTCTGCACCTGTGCCGTCTCGGACTGTCATCCAGCCTTCTTCTTCCCAGGAGTTTACCGTTAAATTAAGCAATTGACCCTGCCCGCGATATATATATATATTATTGCCATAAAAAGAGAACCTTATATTTGCAGTGGTTTCTGCTGCGGCGGCTTCTTGCAGGCGGTTAATTAGGGTTGTAAAGCGATGGTTTAGGGGCGGCACAAATAAAATTGCAAGGGAAATAATAACCGCAACTCCTCCAAAAGCCAGGCCCGCACGTATTGCATTTTGCTTCTTGCGGTAAAAAAGTCCGCATACATATGTGCCCACAACGGCGGCTGTAGCGGTTATTATCCCAATTAATCCACCCAACGAGCCACTGGCAAAAATGCCAATAAGCATTAGCGCGCCGCCAATGAGCATTGCAATTTTTACATAAATTTTGCCATCGTAAACAAAACCGCAGATAAGCAAAATAGGGGCGACCATAGCGGTATACTTACCAAAAGTGTTTGGGTTAAACAATGTACCGTGGGCAATATCAAAAACAGTGGCAAAGTCTTGAACTTCTATGCCCCATGTCATTATGGCTATCATGATATTGGTTTCCAAAATATCACGCCCAATAAGTTGAGAAAAGCCTACAATGCCCATCAAAATAGACGAGAAGGCCAAACCCCACAAAATAGGTTTTGTGTGTTTCGGTTCACGTACATAAAGCATTGCCGCTACAAATACAACAACATAGATGAGCCACATAAGGGCCCCTTCTTCCCGATAAATTGTGCCAAACCAGGCAGTTTGGTTATAGGAAGACGCTATGGCGGAAATAAATACAAACGCCAAATATACAAGCGACAGTATTACAGGCACGCGCTTTAAATATGGTTTGAATTTTAACACTTGGGCACCTGTAAGCCATGTGGCTAAACAATGGAATACCATTGCAATTGCGGCACCGACAAGCACCAGAGATTTGCCGTATACAAAGAAGTCTACGTATATGTTGGGCATATCAGGGTCACGGCCTGTGGTTATATGGCGCAGATCCACCGGAACACTACGAATGGTAAGGTGTAGTATAAGCGGCATTACACCGGTTATAAGTGCTAGCATTATGCCGTAAAAAATTTCTGCAAATGCGGCAGTTTTATCTTTTTTTATAGATGTTTTTCTGGACATTTTTAATGAGTCTCCAATCTTTTTCTGGACAATGGTAGTCCACTATGACAAAATCTTAGAACAGTTATGAGTATACCGCAAATGCAAAAGCTGCGCAAACTCGAAAATTTCACGGAGGAGATATCTAGCATGCGTATATTTTGGAAACAATTACTGCTTCATTTGGGTACGCTGGTAATCAGCTTTATTATGCTTGCGCTAGTCCTAACCCAAGGCATACGCCGCTTTCAAACAGAACAAATGATAGAGGAGCTGACGGCACTCTCCCGCCGTTTGGCCACAACTGTAGAAAGTTACATGTGGCAGGATCTTTTATACGCGCCCAGTATTAGTTCAGAAATAAGAAATATGAACCGCTATACAGATGCCGTGACAATTTTAATTGACAGCAATTTTGATGTTTTAGTAGGATACGGCCCTGTAGACGATGTAGCCTATGTATATGCGACGGAACTTGAACCCCTAATGGTTGGCGAAACCGTGGTAGTCTGGGGCACTCCGGAGTGTAACACATTGGCTCAGCTATTGGTTGTAGGACACCCAATCCGACACGATGGTCAGGTTATTGCGGCGGCTCTAGTGGGTTTTTATATGGCAGATTTAGAGAATACCATCGCCGATATGTACCGCATTGCATTTCTTGCATTAGTTGGGGTAGGGGCGGTTGCGTTTCTTCTAATATATATATCCAGTCAGGCAATAAGCCGGCCGCTTAGGCAAATTAACGAAGCCGCGAGTATAATCGCAGGGGGCGATTTCGACAAACGCCTGCCCATACACGGCCGTGACGAAATGGGCCAGCTTGCCCGTGAATTTAATCGCATGGCGGAAAGTTTGCAAGAACAAGAGCGCATTCGAAGGGAGTTTATTGCGAATCTCTCCCACGATATGCGCTCGCCGTTAACGTCCATGCGCGGTTTTTTGGCCGCAATAAACGACGGTACCATCCCGCCCGAAAAGCATTCGCATTATTTGGATATTATCAAAGACGAATCTGAACGGCTTATTCGCTTGTCCAACAATATTTTAGACATCCACCAGATACAGGACCACCAGATGGAGCTAAAACTTACCGAGTTCGACATCAACGACCTAATACGCAAAACCATACTTGGTTTCCAGCAGCGGGCTCTTGATAAACGTATTATGGTAACCAGCCATTTTGCACATCCGCAAGACATTGTGCTTGCAGATGAAGATAAGTTGCGCCGTGTTATGTACAATTTAATTGACAACGCCCTGAAATTTACCCCGGACGGCGGCGAAATTTTGATAGAAACTACCGTTATCGATGGCAAAGTAACAATTTCAGTTGGGGATAATGGCCCCGGAATGTCAGAAGAAGAAAAAAAGCGAGCCTTTGACAGGTTTTACAAAGGCGATCCATCCCGCAATATGGATAAAATGGGAAGCGGACTTGGGCTCTCTATCGTGAAGGAGTTTATTCGCGCACATGGTGAGAATATAGAAGTTGAAAGCGAAGTTGGGGACGGGTGCGTATTTAGTTTTACGTTGCCATTACAGGAGTAAGACTAAGGCAAGATATATAAATGGCAGAAAACAAATACAGTAGCAGAGGGAAGCAAGTGTTTCCCATCCCGACCGATAGGCACCGCCACTATCGCCCGAGATATCTACAAAGATTTATATACGGGTGAAATATAAAGGAAAACCCGCCCAAACCGGCGGGTTGTTTTGTTTGTGGGAATAATTTTAAAAAATATTACTAAATTTGGCTTGTTTATTTGCTCTATTGCGTATACTCTAGTAAGACCACAAATTCAGGAGAAAATAATGGAGAACAATAACCCAACAAAGCCAAAAAAATTCACCGCGAAAAAAATCGTTTCATATATCGGATCATTGTTAATGGTAGTATCGCTGATATTTATTGTCCGACGCTTAATAGAAGCCGGAACAGAAGACCTGGACTTTGCCCTTTTAACATCGCCCTGGATAATAACAGGGCTTTTACTTGTTGCCGCCCTAGAGGGCACAGGTATTTTAGGGGCGGGTCTTAACTTTCGTGCCTTGTTACGAAATGTTTCGGGTATAGCTGTAGATAGGGTGCTTGCCGTAAAAGTTTATACAGAATCTAATATCTATAAATATATCCCTGGCGGTGTAATGTACGTTGCGGGTCGTAACCGCCTTGCAGTAGAAGTTGAAGAGTTAACCCACAGCAAGGTTGTACTTTCTACTATATTGGAAGGTGCTTGCATGGTAATAGGCGTTATTGTGGTTGCCACAATTTTTGCTTTCGATTATTCCATTACCTATGTGCGCCAGATGGATGTTCTGCCAATTATACTGTTAATTATAGGATTTTTGGCGGTTGTAGCCGCCTTTGTGGTTTATTTTATGCGCGATAAAATTGGCGGCGGGTTAAAACGCTTAACCGACAATATGGAAACTATTAGCTGGTTAGTAGTTGCTAAACGCGTTGGCTTTGCGATACTGCTAATGTTTTTGTACAGCGTTACGTTTTTGCTAACCCTAATGCTCCTTGGCCAAGAAATGACATTAGAACTTGGTTTTGCAATTGTTGGCCTGTATCTTTTGGCATGGCTTGCGGGCTTTTTAACCCCCGGTGCGCCAAGCGGTTTTGGCGTTCGCGAAGTTGTTATGATGATGTTCCTTGGGGATTTTGTGAATGTAAGCATTCTAATGGCCGCCATGGTAATGCACAGGGTGCTTACGGTTTTTGGTGATGTTTTTGCGTATTTGGTTGCGTCTAGCATTAATTTGAAAAAATTAAAATACAGAGGAGCGATAAAAGATGCGGAAATTCAAGGGAATTAGCACAGTATTTGCAGTAGCGGTAGTTTTGGTAATTGCAATTACCATAGCCCCGACCGTTGTAAGCGCGAACCAGGGGATTAGTGTCGTCATTGACAAAACCCGGGCGGTTAACTTCGAAGGGCAGCCGCCTACAATTGTAAGCGGTAGGACACTTGTCCCGGTAAGGGGCGTCTTTGAAGCACTGGGCTTTCTTGTCACCTGGGATCCTGATAACAATCAAGCCCTTTTGACACGGCACGACTTTAATGTGGCTATAACCATAAACAGCAGCACATTTACAACAAATGGCGCGACACATACATTAGACGTGTCTGCCCAAATTATTGAAGGCAGAACCCTTGTGCCACTGCGAGCGATTTTGGAAAGCATCGGCTACGAACTTGGCTGGGATGGCGCGTCCCAAACGGTATCCGTCTATACCCGGGAATTTTTAGATTATCAAGAATATCTTCGCATACAGGCTTTATTGCGCATAGTGCTGATAAACGGTGTGGAAACCATGATGGGTTACGATAATGTCCACCGCCAGTTTATAGTTGCCGATGGTGAATATGCGGGTGTTCATCCTAATTTGAACACTGTGTTCGCCGGGTATTTTTATTATTTGAAAGACGAGCGCGTAAATGCCGCTACTTTCAGAGGCCATTTGATAGACAATACCGTGGACGTGGTGGAAGTACGTTCGCCAAGGTTTAATGCCATTCTGCACCGCAACACAGAGGGCAGCTACGCGAACATTACATTTGCGCAAATGCTGCTTATCGGGTACACGGCGGAAGAAGCATCTCAAATTTTTGAGTATACGATATTTTATTTGACCAACCAAGAACGTGTCGCTCACGGGCTAGCTCCATTTCTTTGGAACGACGCGGTATCGCGTGCGGCCAGAACCCATAGCCTGGATATGGCGGTTAACAATACATTATCCCATACGGGCACCGATGGATCTGACGTTGCAACAAGATTGCGCCGCGAAGGCTTATCCGGGCTTAGCGGGTGGGGCGAGAATGTCTACTCGTCTTGGCCGGGCGCAACACCTGCAAGGCATGTAAACGGCTGGATGAATTCACCCGGGCACAGGGCAAATATTCTACACCAGAGCCTTACCCATATTGGAGTAGGGAGTTGTTTTGTTGAAGGTGATACCGCATGGCGTGGTACTCATACTCAAAAATTTGCTCGCGGTCAGATAGGTTCGCAGCAGCCTCATATGCCTGCACAAATAGAGCCCGTGCAACCGATAGCTAACCCCATTGACTAGGCTGTGCTAAATAAAATATTTACGAAAGGGACTGCTTTGCTAAGCGTTTTATACGAATAGGTATGCACATAATCATCATTGCAAATAACGCCGTGACGAGTGCGCTGCATATTTATTCATTTGGAATGTTTAGCAAGGGGGGCCTTTTTTTTATGCTTACATATTCTAATTTGTAAATTAGAAGGGTATTCTGTCAGTTGGCGTTGCGCCAAGCTTGCATCGTGACAAATATTGTGCAGAATAACATGGAATGCCTGGACAACAGGCCATATGATTTGCAGAAAGCCCGTTAATATCATGGTCGATATTGCCAATATATTAATTGTTTTTGGTGTGCGTTGCACATTAATGCACAAATGACGGCAAATTTTGCCTGCCATGAGGTGAAAAAATCTGCACAAAAATATTATTTTGTCGTTGACAAAGTTCAAGAAACTGACTATACTAGCCTTTGCCCCTCGACGAGGGCAAGTACAGCTGAATTGCATCAAGCACAGTAATAGCAGTGTTTGCAGCGATGTATGTAGCAATATGTGCGTCGTGTATGTATTGGTGTATACCGCAAGTATGTGTCAATATTTGTATTGATGTAAGCAGTATGTATGTAGAAATAATATCGTAGATTTGCCCCTTGAAAACAGAATACCATGTG
>Ga0123355_10010497_pt1 | contig 14204 bp, 14 predicted proteins | sample TergutEmb28metaG_3_FD_89872 | JGI IMG/M metagenome (GOLD analysis project Ga0123355, IMG submission 89872) | Embiratermes neotenicus P1 segment gut microbial communities from Petit-Saut dam, French Guiana - Emb289 P1 | ecosystem: Host-associated > Arthropoda: Insects > Digestive system > Gut ...
ACCGGCGTCCATCCAGCCGCCGCTTACGTCTCTATATCTTGTTTCGTCGTCCCGGGCGAAGACGTCTCGTGCTTCTAGGTCTTGCTTTGGCTCTATCCATGTTGCTTTGTCGTACCATGGGTATTCTGCGTACGGTGCTTCGTGTGTAATGGCCTCCCGCTGGTAGTAGAATGTGCGGAGGGCGTGGTATAGCACACGTTCGTATACGTCTTCTTTTATAACAAAGTCGTAGGATTTTACGCAGTTTTCTGCGTCGTAAATGTAGTATTCGCCGGGTTCTGTTACTGCAGAAAAATCGAACCACCAGGCTTTGTCGCCTGATAATGGATCTGTTTTTCCCTCGTTCCAGATTTCTGGTTTGCCTGTGTAAACTACTGTGCTGGTGTTTAGGTTACGGACTTGATACTCTCCGCCGGGGGTGAAGCGGTCGTTTTTGTTAAAGCCCTCTTGTGGGTCGGCAATTACGGCAACTTTTTGGTCGCCTGGGCGGTAGCCGAATTGGTCTACTATTATGTGCCAAGTTGTCATGCTGATTTTTCCTTTCCGGTTCTTATTTGTTTTCGCTAAGCCAATGGTCAATTAGCGGTATTAAAGGGCTTTCCTTTTTTGCATGTCTTCGGTAAAATTCAATGTTTTTTGTATGAATTTTAATGCCGTCATAAATAATATCCCTTGTTTCTTCATTAAAATCTGTTTTGTTAAAAGGAAACATGGTGTGGATGGAAACACCGCCAATGTTTATATAACAATGCTCCATAATTTGGTTATATGTTTGTAATTCTGTTTTTTCGTAGTCACTCAACAAAAATAAGACTTTTTCTTTTGAATCACTGCTGATATACACGTCAATATCATCCATATCAAATTCTACACCGTGTATAAAAACAGCAGTTGAACCGTCGAATTGATATTTGATTCCATTGGTTGCAAACAGTTCCGCTAAGTTGCATATTACTCTCCATTGTTGCTGCATGCCTCTTTGCCTCCATGTGCATATTTGCTACAAAGCTAGCTGTATTCAATCCTGCCAAACCGCTTAAGTTTTGCTAAGAATAACATGGTCATATGAGCTTCGTACGATTTTTCCATTTTACGAAACGCCTCGTTCTCTCCCCATGAATAGTACAAATGCCATGCGCCGCCTTCGCTCTGCTGGCGAATTAAATAATCAAGCGATTCGTCTACCAAGTCCTTCACTGCGGGGTATACACAGCTGTCTGGTGCCTTTACTACAAAACAAGGCAAGTCTTCATATTCGTTAACCCAGTTGTTTTTATTAAGCTCCATGCACGCAGTTGGGTTTTGGCGTAATATTTTTGCTAATTTTTCGGCCTGTGTCTTGTCTTTCAAGCATTGTACAAATAATTGATAACAACACAAATTGTACGGCACATCAATATCACTTTCAAAGTGGTCGTCTGTGGTTGACTTTCGGAATAGTGGTGAGTTTTGGTCGTAATAATGCAATATTTTTTCAATAGGGTAGAAAATTATATCGTTGTATATTTCTTCTGGTACAATTTCGCTGTATAGCGCAATAAATGCAGCAAAGGTGGCTTGTCTGTTTGGCCGGTATTTTTTTATACGTTCGTCAACGTCTGCTATCGGAGGGTAGCTGTTCGGGGTATACCCCATCCAACCTACATGAACGCCGTCATTAACTTCCGGCTCACATTCCTCGCCCCAACAGCCAATATCCGGACGGTAACGGCTTAATAGATATTTGATTGCGTTTTGAATAACCGGGTGGCTTGCGGCAGGTTTTTCTTTCAAGAAGAAAATATAACGAAATGCCATTTCTGTACTAACTAGGCAAGAGCCTTGGTAATCGAACTCATAAACAAGCCCGCCAAATCCGCCGTCTTCACGTTGATATTTTGCAAGTGCTTCCATAAACTCGGCAGTGTTTTCGTTTTCAAAATTATAGCGAAACCACGCTTGATTAATATCGTCGGAGTGCTTAAATACAAAGTTGCGAGCTTTAATGAAGTTTGCATGAGTTAATTTTTGCATAATTGATCCCATTCCTTTTAGTAGGGCAACACATGAATCTAATTTGCGTCGATGACGCATCTCTAGCCATGTCATTTCGGGCTCGGAGGCCGCAATGACATGGCTAAACAAAATTCGCTTACTCAACCCTCCATGCGGAGGCACAAATAATATGATGAAAGAATAAAACCACTTCTTTCGCACTTTCTCTTCTCAAAATGCGCATAAGACAAAGCTGTTTTTGTATTACAGCCCGGATACACTTAACCCATTCACCAAAACAGACGGCATTCCTATACCGCCAACACCAAGGGAATGGAATCGTAAATCCGCACCAACAGTTTCGATATTTTTTAGCAAATCGTAAAAATTACCGGCTACTGTAATTTGCTCGACAGGTTTAACTATTTTTCCATTTTCCACAAAATAACCATCTGCGGAAATAGAAAAATCGCCACTAATGGTGTTTACGCCGGAATGTAAACCTGCCATTTCTGTGATAATAACGCCATTGTTTAGCCCCTGCACAATTTCGTCATACGATTTTTCTCCGGGAACAAGATAAAAGTTGGTGGTGCTGGTTACAATAGCACCGCCAAAATCGGCTTTATGTGCATTACCGGTAGATTTTACACCGTCTTTTTCTGCGGATTTTGTGTTATACAGTAATGTTTTTAGCACGCCGTTTTCTATAACGGCTTTATTTTGTGTTGCGACACCTTCCGCATCAAAAGCCAAACTGCCAAGACTAAGATTTGTAACGCCATCGTCCCGCAAGGTGATGTATGGTGCGGCAATTACTTCGCCAATTTTAGATTTGCTAAGCAGCGAAAAACCTTTCTGGCAACGCTCCGCCATGAATATCGGTGTGAACACCCTAAAGATATCCCTTGCGGCGTCTTGGTTTAAAAGCACCGGATATTGCCCGGTTGGTATGGACTCTGCGCCCAAGTAGCTCAATGCCTTGTTTACGGCTTTTTCTGCAAGCGCTTTATAGTTAAATTCCGCAAAGTCACGCCCTGTCCAAGATTCATTGGCACTTTTGGTAATACCGTTTTCTTCTACACGGGCAATCATAAACGCACGTGCGATATTGTATTTGTGGGACACACTTAACCCATATGAATTTGCGATAGCCGTAGTACTTTCTCCTGTAACTACTGTGCAGTAATCTGCCATTTTTACTCTTAGGTCAAGAGACAGGGCGTATTTTTCCATTTCCAAAGCCCATTTGATTTTTTGTGCAGTGTCCACAGTATCAAGTGCGGGGCCAAATGCGTTTACTTCCGGGTATTTATCATCGCCGGGGTAGAGTTTTTCTACTTCGTTGTCTTCAATTATGCTTGCGTTTTTAATGGCGTTGTCAAGAATGGACGGGATAAGGTCTGAATCCAGGTTTTCTGTGTATGCATAGCCTATTTTTCCAATGCTGTAGGTCCCCCGGAAGCCTGCGCCTTCGGTGAATGTATTTTTATATTCAGAAATTTCGCCTTTAAAAACCCTTACGGAAAAACTATTTCCAGCGGAATAGTAGAGTTCGTAATCTGAAAATCCTTTTGCTTTTGCTTGGGCAAATAGCTCGTCTCGGAATGCTTCATATGTTAGTTTGGCCATTATTTTCTACCTCCCACTGTTAACTCTTTTACACGAATTGTTGGCTGGCCTACGTTGGTTGGCAACGAGCCGCTTATGCTACCGCACATGCCTTGTGCGTAGTCAAAATTATCCGCAACGCGGTCGATATTTCTTAAAACATCGTTGCCTTTGCCAATAAGGGTTGCGCCACGTACAGGTTCGGCAATTTTACCGTTGCGTATCATGTAGCCTTCCAATACCGCAAAGTTAAAGTCACTAGAAGCCGGGTCTACAGAGCCGCCGCCCATTTGTTTTGCATAAAGGCCGTTTTCCGTATTGGCAATAATATCTTCCGGTTTGTCCTGCCCTGGTAAAATGTAGGTGTTTGTCATACGGGAAGTAGGGGCAAAACGGTAGGATTCCCGCCTGCCGCTGCCCGTTGACGGGGTACCCATTTTTAGACCGTTTAAGTAGTCTACCAGATATGATTTTAAAACGCCGTTTTCAATTAAAGTAGTTCTGCGGGTTGGTGCGCCTTCGTCGTCTATATTTAGCGTACCCCATTGGCCGGGGAGTGTGCCGTCGTCTACTGCGGTTACGCATGGCTCTGCAATAGCTTCCCCAAGTTTGCCTGCATAAGTAGATGCACCTTTGGCCACGGATGTTGCTTCCAGGCTATGGGCGCAAGCTTCATGGAATAAAACGCCGCCGAAAGCGTTATCTATTACAACAGGCATTTTGCCGCTTGGGCAAAGGTCTGCCTTTAGCATGGTAACTGCGGTTTTTGCTACATCTCTGCCAATTTCGGGCACGTTTAACGTTTCTATAAATTCGAACCCGCCTTTTGCACCGGGGGTTAGGTAGCCTGTTTGTTTCTCGTTACCTTCCGATGCTACCGCTTGAATTAACAAACGTGTACGGACACGCCTGTCTTCTGCCCAAGTGCCTTTTGTATTGGCAATAAGTACATCTTGTGCTACATGCAGGTAAGTACCGGATGTTTGAGTGACCAATGGGTCGAAGGCGTAGGAAGCCTCTGATGCAGAGCGTAAAACGTCTGCGATTGCTTTTTTATTTTTTGGCGGGATGGTTACACTGTCTGCAAATTTTTGCATTGTGGAGTTATTTATTACCTCCGTAATGTTGCCGCCGTTTTTGATGCTGGCTTTTGCTGCTTGTGCTGCGTCTTTTGCTAATTTTAGCAAGCTGTCCCGTGTTGTGTTGTTAGTGTAAGCATATACAGCACTCGTTCCAAAGATAATGCGCAGCCCTAGGCCTGCGTCTATACCCCAGTTGGCTTTTTCTACTTGCCCGTTTAGCATGTTAATGGTGTCTCGGGCGGTGTTTTCCATAAAAATTTCTGCCATGTCGCCGCCTGTGGCCATGGCTGTTGTTAAAATGTCGTATACTAGTTGTCTGTCTAGCAAGGTGCTTCCTCCTGTCGCTTTATAGCAATTTGATTTTTCGTTGTCCGATTGTTGGCGCAGGTGCGCCAACGGCAAGAACGAAATGCACGGCTTTAAGTACGTTCTCGGGCGAAGTTTAGGGCTACGAAAAACCATATTGCTTTATTGTGGGTTATAACTTCAAATGATCCGCATTTGCGATCAGTTGAAATTTGAAATTGTACAAATATTGTAGCAGAGTTTAACAGCATTGGCAAAGTTGCAGCTTCTATGGTAATATACCATCATGGACGGATTATTTTTAGCTTTTACAAACAGTTTAACGGCACTGGCTATATGTATGGCAGTTGGTTACATATGCCGTAAAACAAACATAATAAACGATACCCACACCATAGGTATGACAAACTTACTGGTACGCATAGCTACGCCTGCCACAATGTTTATGGCACTCTACCGGAGTGAATTTTCCAGAACATTGCTGTTAGAATGCCTTGCTACTGTTGTTATAACCGGTGTTATTTTCGTACTTGGCGGGTTTTTGGGGCGGCTTATTTCCAAGCTAATGAAAGCTACCCCGGGCGAGAGACAGAGCTGGCAATTTGGCGTTGCTTTTGGCAATGTGGGTTTTATGGGAATACCAATAATTACAGCAGTGTTTGGTTATGACGGTCTTATTTATGTGGCCATGGCTCTAACGGCTTTTAATATTTTAACGTTTACCGTAGGTATGCGAATGTTTGACAACGCGCCTAAAGGCTTTAGCTTTAAGGCACTGATCATGCGTAACCCTGCTATACCCGCAGTTGTTGTTGGCTTTACGTTTTTTGTTACAGGCTTACAGCTTCCGGAAGCTATTGAAGGCGGGGTTATGCTTATTGGCGGCATAACAAGCCCAATGTCTATGATTTTGCTTGGTGTAATTTTGGCAAGGCAGAGCTTGAAAAACGCTTTTACAGATGTGCGTATGTTACCTGCAATTGGCGCAAGGCTGATTGTAATTCCACTTGCGGTACTGCCTATTTTGGCGTGGATAATCCCAAACCCCATTATGTTTTATGTAATTGCTACTTTAATGGCAATGCCACCGGCGGCACTTACTGCCATTTTTGCAGAGCAGTTTAATGCAGATGCTTTTACAGCGGCAAAGTTTGTAGTGGTTGGGACAATACTAAGTGCGGTTACTGTGCCGCTTATTTCGTTATTGCTGTAATTAATAAGGACAAATAAAACCGAAAAAAGACGGGAAAAATGACATCACGGATGGTATGATACTCATCGAGGTGATTAAAATGAACTGGATTTATGATATCCAAAAAGCGATACGCTTTATTGAAGATAAATTGCTAGAAGACATCAGCATAGATGATGTGTCAAGCCACATACATTCGTCAACCGATTATTTCCAACGGACGTTTAATATCGTAACAGGGATTTCCATAAGTGAGTATATACGAAACAGGCGGTTGACGCTTGCAGCGGACGAGCTAAAAAATACGCAGGCCAAAATAATTGATGCCGCAATGAAATACAATTACGATACACCAGACAGCTTCACAAAGGCGTTTACACGCTTCCACGGTGTTACGCCCTCGGCCGCTAAAACATTAAGCAAAAATCTGAAACATTTTCATCCACTCACAATAGATGTTTATATTAAAGGTGGATTTGGAATGAGTAGGAAAGTTATCCCCAACATTCCCGAAGTTGAGAACTATGGCAATGAGGTAAACTATCTTCTTAAATGTGTTAGAAGCGGCACTTGCCGGCACGGGGGAGGAAGTGGACAAGTCGGAGTTGTCTGCATACAGCGGAATGGGCAACCGCTTTGTTTGGATGCCCGGTGCGTGGGAACCCAGTTGTACAGACATGGAGAGCATTGACGAAACCCCCTTTGCAAGTAAAATACGCTTGATGAAAGCAATGGGATGGGATGCACGATACGTTTCCATTTTAAGGGATACGGATGGCAAAGCGTTAAGTACCGATAATGAGCAAATCCGGCGGGATTTCATCGACTCTATAGACCGTGGTTACCCCGTGCTTGCAAGAAATATTGACTATCATAAGTACAATATCATCATCGGTTACGAAGACGATGGGGATAAAATCGTTAGCAAAGAAGGTACAGAAACCGTTGCCGTTAGCATCATTTCCGAAACGAAGATACGTGAAAATTGGGAGGATAATATCCAAGAATATATTTTTCTAAGAGGAAAAACCGAACCCACCCCCGAGCGAGAACGTGTACTAGCCCTTTTCAAGCGCATTACCGAACTTGCCCGCCGAACGGATTTAATACAAGGGCAAAAAGTCGGTTTTGCTGCATGGGATTCTTACCTGCATGATTTAGAACACGACGATTTTTCGCAATTGTCGGTAGAAGAAGTGGGAATAGAGGGAAGAATGGGCAGGTTCTGCGACGGGTTGTGCCAAATATACGAACGCAAAGGGCCGCTGGACTATTACCGCTTACTGGCCAAAAAGTTCCCAGAATGGCAACAGGAATTGGAAACTGCCATTGACGCAATGGATATTTGCGCTAGTTTTGCCGAATTCTTTTGGGCGCAGGGTTTTACTATTTCAGATGAAGGCGCGGAAAAATTCCGTAACCCAGAGGAGCGCAAAGCCCTTGCGGACGAAGGCAGGCGCATATATATGCAAAAGGATATAGAAGCCATTGAGCAGTTTGAAGAGATATTACGGAAGGAAGGTATGTAAGCATGGGCAAAACAGTCACGGAAGACACAATTATCACTGAATACGGTAAATCCATACCAGTCGGTGCTTATGAAAAATACTTCAAAGAAGCATTAGGAAATGAGTTGTTTCTCGGCTTTCATGCATGGCTGGGAGACCAAGCTGGAAAAACAGTTAAAGAGGCACTTGTTTCATATGACGATACTTCTCAAACCAAACCCATGGAACAAATATTATCAGAAGAACGATTTAACATTATTTCTAAGGCAGACAAAGCATTTATTGTAGATTTTGATAAAATGCTTGGTGAATTAGGATATGATTACGGCGGCGGCTATATTGGCGGTGCTGTTGCCGGTTGGGAAAAGTATGGGATGATTGCTTATGGGAAAACCAGTGTCAAAAGCAGACCCTGCCTCGCTCGTGTTTATGCAAATCAAAATGGTGAAATTTATTTTAGGTTTTATCTAACTAAAGTGGATAAACACATGCAATATATCGAAAGCACTCCCGCACATATTAAAAATGCCTTTAAGTTTGAAGGTGGCGATTGCCAATCTTGTAACACTGCCTGCGCTCCGGGTAAAGTATACACCATTGATGGGCAATTAATGCGAAAATGCAACCACTCAACGTTTTTCTTTTATGCGCCATCGGTAGATAAATTTTTCGATTATAAAAATTTACTGATGAGGTTTTTCCCAAAGAAAAAGACAGTGGGAGCAAAAAAATAACTGCATCAAAGTAATAAACATGGTTTAATAGGCAAATAATTAATATTCTCAAAGCAAGTAAGCATACAGCCTTAAGCACAATGTCGTTTCTCACACTGTGCTTTAAGGCTGTTTTATTGTACACTTGCGGTGATGCAATTAAATATGTATAATTCACATAACAAAAAATTGCCAAACGGCCAGAAAGCAGGTTCACATGGATACAATAACTCAACGGGTTTACGATGCAGTTGTACAAAAGTACACATCAAACAAAACAGGCGCATTCGCCAATGATCTCTTTACAAAAGACCTAATACAATTCGTGTCAAAAAACAGAACAGTAGCAGCACTTATCGAAGAGCGAGTTTCTGTTGAAAAAGTAGTAAATCACGCACTGCGCGCACGTTTCGAGCAAGTTGCCGGACTTAAACGCAACGACATGCTAACATGCGAGCAAATTGACGAAATTACCGCCGCACTTGCTACATGTGCGCGCAACCCGCTTAGTGGGATACGTGCGCATATCAAAGGAATGAAAGGGCGCGCACGCGGGCGGTAACAAAAATAAGTTTCATAAAAAGGGTGTGTTCGATATTAAAATAATATTAAAGCGCGTAGATACACAAAGTGAGAACGTCCTTATCAACCTTATGGAAAAATACGAGTACGAATTTTCCCAGTATCATCATTGGGATGTACGTGATGACGGGCTTTACGGTTGCTTTTTTGAAGAAGAATATCGAGAAAAAACAGGTAAATATGTAGCATATCTTATAGAAGCAGATAGTAAGCTGGCAGGATTTGTTATGATTGGCGACGGAGTTAACGGAGATAAAAAGACCGATTATCAAGTCAACGAGTTATTTGTTATGCATAAATATCGCCGTTTAGGTATTGGAAAGCAAGCGTTATTTGAAATCCTTGACACTCATAAGGGTACGTGGCAAGTGCTTTACCATCCGAACAATACAGCGTCTGCTTGTTTTTGGGAAAGGGTAGCGGATGAACACTCCAATGGAAAATGTGAGCTTATAAAATCCCACCCGCACGACGATTATTCTTTCTATGATGGTACGCAAGGTAATGTAATATATTTTTAGTAATAATACACGCATGTAAAACACATTAAATTTGCGTTAATGCAGAAAGCTCTGGATGTAGGCTATCTAGGGCTTTTTGCGTTTGTATTACACACCCAACTAAAGGTTGATTTTTTTCAACAATGACTCTCTTACTTACAAAACATACAACTGCTATAATACACGAAAAATAGAGGAGATGATAAAATGCTATTGTCCAAAAATCTCAAACGTTTACGGCTAGAAAAAGGATGGACACAAGAAGAGCTGGCAGAACGTGTAGGCGTAACCGGCCAAGCAGTTAGCAAATGGGAACGGGATGGATGCTACCCAGATATTACATTACTACCGGGTTTAGCTAATGGCTTTAATGTAACGGTGGATGAATTATTAGGAATGTCAGAAATAAAGGGAAAGATGTGGGGCATTTACGCAAAGGCAAACGCACTAGAGCTAGAACGCAAATACCACGATGCAGTAGCAATTTATGATGAAGCCTTAAAAACATTCCCGGCTGATACGGGCCTGTTAGTTGCACGTGCAAAGGCACTTGTTATGGCAGGAGAGAATGAAGAAAATGGTCTCTACGAAATGCGTGGCAAAGCCGCTTATAATATAAACAATGCCATCGAGTTATATGAACGCCGCTTAGAAGAGGATAACATAAGCGATCATTCCAGAAGCGGATTAGTTGCCGTGTTGTGTTTCCTCTACCGAAGTGCGGGGATGCTAGATAAAGCAGAATTACTTGCACGCCGCCGCCCTCATGCGCAGGATAGTCGGGAGTTATTGTTACCAAACTTCCTTGCGCAGCCCGAACGAGATGAATATTTACGTGAGAATTTGCCAGGTATATTAACAGCAATATGTGAGCTAATTAGCGGCGAAGCTATAACAGATGAAGAGCATCTACGCCGAACCGCTCTTGGGTCATATAAAACACTTGTCTCTCCGGTTGATGCTGTAAAAAAGATTGCTGATTTTTTACAGTAATGCAAAATTGTAAAATCTGAACCAGATTAGCAAAATATGAACTAAAATCGCAATTTTATTGATAATAAAAAGACGATAATCTATAATGCCTCCAGACATACTACTACTAGGTAGTGTAGGCATGAGTTGGATGGGCAGATTTACGAGCTATTCAACTCATGTCTACACTGCCCAGCAAAATAGTGGAACAATATAATATATCATTGGAGGTTGACACAAATGGGAAAAGAGCTATTGCTTAAAACATTGCGTCACGAAAAAGTAGACGCTGTGCCATGGGTACCATTTACAGGGGTACACGCAGGCAAGTTAAAAGGTTATGACGCTACAGAAGTATTAACAGACGCCAACAAACTTTATGAATCACTTTTGGAAGTTAACAGGCTATACACACCAGACGGTATGCCGGTTATTTTTGACCTGCAAGTAGAAGCTGAAGTTTTAGGCTGCGACCTTAGATGGTCTGCAGACAACCCGCCATGCGTTAGCAGCCACCCATTGGCAAACAAAATGGAATTACCATGCGAATGCCTTATTCCAACAGAAACATCCGGCCGCCTGCCAATTATCCTAGACGTTATGAAACGCTTGAAAAAAGAAATTGGCGAAAACACCGGCCTGTACGGCCTTATCTGCGGGCCGTTTACCCTTGCGTCCCACCTTCGCGGCAGCGATATTTTTATGGACATGCTGGACGAACCTAACTATGTTAGAGAGCTAGTAGAATTCTGCGGAAAAGTAAATATCGCAATGGCCGAAATGTATATTAATGCCGGCATGGACGTTATTGCCGTAGTAGACCCTGTTATCAGTCAAATTTCTGCGGAGCATTTTACAGAAATGCTTTCCGACACATTTAAGGCCGTGTTCGACTATATCAGAGCCAGAGGCGCACTATCTTCTTTCTTTGTATGCGGCAATGCAATGCGTCAAATTGATGTAATGTGCCAAACAGGCCCCGACAGCGTTGGCATAGACGACAACTGCCCGCTTGCAGAAACTAAAGCAATTACCGACAAATATAACATTGCCGTTGGCGGCAATATCCCGCTTGCAGGCATTATGCTGTTTGGTAACCCACAAGACAACATGAAGTCTGTAATTGGCATTTTGGACAGTGTAGACCACAATAACTTTATACTAAGCCCTGGCTGCGACATGCCATATGATATCCCGCTAGAAAATGTTATTGCTTGTACTCAGGCGGTGAAAGAAACAGAATCTATCCGCACACTTATCGAAGGTTATGAAAAAGTTGTTGATGCAGTTGAAGTGGAACTACCGGATTATGCAAACAGGGATAAAGTTCTTATCGAGCTGTTTATGTTAAATTCCGACACATGCGCCGCATGTACGTATATGTACAATTTGGTTGTAGATGCCTATGACGAAATTAAAGATGTTGCCGAGTATGTAGAGTATAAGCTTACAGTAAAAGGTAATATTGCCCGTGTTAAGAAAATGGGGCTTAAAAACTTACCTGCGATATGCGTAAATGGCGATATTAAATGGGTGTCTATCATACCGGACAGAGAAGAGTTTATTAAAACAGTAAGGTCTTATGCGAAAAAGTAATTTGTAAAGGGGCTGTCTCGTTAAACATTTCAAATGCTCAACGAGACAGCCCCTTTTTCACTACAACTTTGATACAATTACAGCCAGCCTAAAATAGCCTATATTCTAGGCTTTTGCACTACAAGTATATTAACATTAACGTGGGTCTCGGCAATTAAAGCAATAATCTTGAACCCTATTGCGGTGTATTACTTGTATATTTTCACAGTCGGGAGTATTGCATTCGCCAGCAACACCACGTTCCCTGCAACCTACCATAACAAAGCTAAGCAACATAACCATAAGCATAGCGATAATGCTTTTTATAACCCTTTTCATAACTGCCTCCATTCAGAAATTTAAGGACAATGCCCTTATATAAATTTTCCTTGTATATCTTCCACTAAACCATAAAACAGTATTTAATCATTATTGTGTAATATTGTATCATGATCTATTTAGCCATAGCAATAAAATTTTTGTGAACGCATATAAGAACCTGTCTCGATATGCGAAAAATCATATTCAACTGGTCCAATTTTTGGACCAGTTGAAAAAAGAAAGAGGACGCACATGACAAAACTAGTACTACTACTGGGCTTTTTAGGCTCAGGAAAAACTACTCTAATGCAAAAAATATTAGACAAATACTCCGCAAAGAAAATTGGGATTTTAGTAAACGACTTTGGTAAACTAAATGTAGATAGCATTTTGCTAGAGCGTAACGGCATTCCTATGCAAGAGTTAAGCAATGGCTCAATTTTTTGCGCCTGCATAAAGGCCAATTTTTACGACAGCCTTATAGAAATGTCTAAAAGTGGGCTGGAGTATTTGTTTATAGAAGCCTCCGGCCTTGTAGATCCTACAAGTATGCCGGAAATCCTAGAAGCAATTAGCGATCGGGTCGAAACCCCGTACAACTTCATCGGTTCTGTTTGCGTAGTTGACGCTAAAAACTTTTTAAAGTTGGAGAACATTTTCCCTGCGGTAAACAACCAAGTGGATTATGCAAATGCAATTATAGTTAACAAGTCCGACCTGGTAGACGAGGCCGGGCTAAATAGCGCAAAAGAAAAAGCCCGTGAAATTAACCCACGAGCAGATATTATTTGCACGTCTTATTGCGATGTGGACATTTATGCAATAATAGAAGAACTGAAATTTAGCCGGGATATTAACAGAGAGTCTACAAACACTTACGAATCTCGGCCAAAGTCGTTAATGATTGAAGGCGACGAAATTTATAACGAAAAAGATATCGCCACGCTGGTTGAAAATTTGTCGCCTCACGCATACAGGATTAAAGGCTTTGTAAAAACCGATACCGGTGCTATTGAAGTACATGCAGTTGGTACATCGGTAGAGATAAAGCCATGGCCTGGTAAAGTTGAAACATCGCAGCTTGTAGTAATTTCGGCCGTTGGGCTTGGGATAATTACCATTGTTACAAACGAGCTAAAAAGCTTTACACCGCCGCTAAAAATGATAATGTAGGCGTCTAGCTATTCGCAAATTCCCAAACATCTCTTTCGATACACACGTTAAGCCCTTGGCTTTTGGTTGGCTCCAGCGAGTATTTTATATACAAGTTAGCTAAATGCTCCTTCACACGCCTGTAATAATCAAGCCCCGGGGCTCTCATACTGCCCTGTACCGGCCGCCCCATTGGCATCCATACAGAAGCCGTGGGCATTACCCCACGCTCTGCAAGCCATGTTGTGCCGCTTGCAAATGTATCAAAATCTTCTATTCCAATAATAAAATTTGAAAAAGCCTTGCCACTGCCATGTTTTTCGGCAATGTACACGAGCATGTCAAGATATTTATCTCGAAATTCATACTTGCCCGGGGTAATTTCCCGGGCTTTTTCTTTATCCCAAACCTCTAAGCTGCAAGCAATGCGGCTTGCGCCTAATTCGAAATATTTATCGGCAGTTTTGTTGTCATTTGGCGGCGTTGCGTATAGCAGAAGCTCCCCAGGAACGGTTAGCTCGCTTATAGCATTTAAGTAAGATGTAATATACACGCTCTCTGCTTCTCCATTGTATGTGGAGCCGCCGGTAATTTGAATATTTTCCACACCTTCGTTGTCTAGTGCGTATTTAACAACCTCCTGTACATCGGTAGCTGATACGGCACAGGGTAATGCCTTGCCCTTTTTAGCCAAGTTTTCAAAATCTCCACCAGAA
>Ga0123355_10010498_pt1 | contig 14203 bp, 13 predicted proteins | sample TergutEmb28metaG_3_FD_89872 | JGI IMG/M metagenome (GOLD analysis project Ga0123355, IMG submission 89872) | Embiratermes neotenicus P1 segment gut microbial communities from Petit-Saut dam, French Guiana - Emb289 P1 | ecosystem: Host-associated > Arthropoda: Insects > Digestive system > Gut ...
AGAGTTTTTTACAGTACTTGTAAAGTAAATATGCTGTTCTATTGTGCAGCTGAAAATGTAGCAGCAGCTTCTGTGTAATTACTGTAAGTACAGTTCAGTTTCACACTGTACAGTTTGTACATTAATTGTAAAGTAAATATTCTGTACTGTTGTGCAGCGGAACATGTAGTAGCAGCTTCTCTGTAATAATTTTATGTACAGTTCAGTTACAAACTCTACAGTTTATACAGTAATTTTACAGTAAATGTGCTGTGCTATAGTAGGCTCAAAATTATAATCACACTGTCTTTCTGTAATTACTGTCAGTAATGTTCAGTTGCGCACTGTACACTATCTGTACACACAATATTGTGTACTGTAACACACTCAACATCACGGTCAATTTGTCTCTCTGGAATTACTGTCGTTTCAGTTCAACTGCAAACTTTACATTATTTGTACAATAATATGTGTTAAGTAACACACTCGAAATAAGAGGCACTCTGTCTCTCTGTAATTACTGTCAGTACAATTCAGCTGCACACTGTACACAAACTACACATTCGTTATTTTGTACACTAACACATTCAACATAAGTGTCACTATGTCTCTATATTATTAATGACAAAAAAAATTCAGCGCCACACTGTAGACTATCTGTACACACAATATGCTGTACACTAACACACTCAATATAACAGTAATTCTGTCTCTCTATAATTACTTTTAGTACAGTTCAGCTGAAAACTGTACACTACCTGTACACTCAATATGCTATACACTAAAACACTCAACAAAACCGTCAAAATGTCTCTCTATAATTATTCTCAAAAGGGTTCAGCTGCACACTGAACACTACCTGTAAAGTCAATATGCTTTACTGTAACACACTAAATATTAGTCACCTCTCTCTCTCTATAATTACTCTCAGTACTTTTCAGCCGCACACTGAACATTATCTGTACATTCAATATGCTGTACACTAACACACTCAACAAAAGAGTCAATCTGTCTCTCTATAAATACTGTCAACACAGATCATCTCTAAACTGTACTATACCTGTACACTTATTATGCTGTACAATAACACATTCAACACTACAGTCAATCTGTCTCTCTGTAACTACTGTCAGTACATTTAAGCTGCACACTGAACAATATTTGTACACACAATACTCTGTAGAGTAACACACTCAACATAACAGTTACTCTGAATGTCTGTAATTACTGTCAGTACAGTTCAGCTGCACACTGTAACTAACTTTACACACGATATGCAGTACAATAACATACTCATCATAAAAATTTCTCTGTCTGTCTGTAACTACTGTCAGTAGAGTTCAGCTGCACACTGTACACTAACTTTACACTGAATATGCTCTATATTATCACAGTCAACATAATATTTTCTCTGTCTCTCTGTAATAATTGTCAGTAAATATGAAAAAACACTGTACAATAACTGTACTCTCAATATTCTGTAAAGTAACACACTCAAAATAATTGTTGCTCTGTCTGCATGTAATTACTGTCAGTACAATTCAGCTGCACACTGTACACTAAATGTACACTCAAATTTCTGTACAGTAACGCACTCAACATAACAGTTACACTGTCTCCATATATTTACTGTCACTACAGTTAAGCTGCACACCGTACATTAAATTTACACTCAATATGCTGTACAGTAACACATTCAATATAACTGTAACTCTGTCTCACTTTAATTACTCTCAGTACAGTTCAGCTGCACACTCTATACTACCTGTACACACATTATGCTGCACAGTAACACACTTAACATTACAGCCAACCTGTCTCTCTGTAATTATTATCAGTACAGTTCAACTGCACCCTGTACACTAACTGTATACACAATATTCTGTACAGTAACACATTCTACAACACAATCATTCTGTCTCCCAGTATTTACTCTCAGTACGGTTCAGCTTCACAATGTACACTATCTGTACTCTCAATATGCTCTACAGTAACACACTCAAAAAAACAGTCACTCCATCTCTCTGTAATTACTGTCAGTTAAGTTCAGCTGCTCACTGTACACTATCTGTATACCCAATATGTTTTACAGTAACACAGTCAAGATAACACTTTTTCTCTCTCTGTAATTCCTCTCAGTACAGTTCAGCTGTACACTGTACACTATCTGTACACGCAATTTCTGTACATTAAAACACTCAACATAACCGTTTCTCTGTCTCTCTGTAATTACTGTCAGTATAATTCAGCTGCACACTGTACACTGTTTCTACACGCAATATGGTGTACAGTAACACACTCAACATAACATTTTCTCTGTCTCTCTATAATTACTGTCAGTACAGTTCAGCTGCACACTGTACACTAACTCTACACTCAATGTTCTGTACAGTAACACACTTAACATTAGAGTTTCTCTGTCTATCTGTAACTACTGTCAGTACAGTTCACCTGCACACTGTACACTAACATTACACACAATATTATTTAGAGTAACACACTCAACAAACGGTTATTCTGTCTCTCTTTAATTACAGTCAGAACAGTTAAGCTACACACTGTACTCTAACTTTACACGCAATATTATTTACAATAACGCACTCAACATAACATTTACTCATTCTCTGTGTAATTACTGTCAGTACAGTTCACCTGCACACTCTACACTATCTGTACACAAAATAGTGTTTACAGTAACACAATCAAGAAACAGTTATTCTGTCTCTCTTTATTTACAGTAGGTACAGTTAAGCTTCACGCACAATATTATTTAGAGTAACACACTAAACATAACAGTCAATCTGTGTCTCTGTAATTACTACCATTAGAGTTCAGCTGCACAGTTTACACTAAATGTACACTCAGTATGCTCTAAAGTAACGCACTCAATATTACAGTCAATCTGTCTCTGTATAATTACTGTCGGTAGAGTTCAGCTGCACACTGTACACTATCTTTACACTCACTAATTTTTACAGTAACACACCAATTGTTACATTCCCACTCTGTCCTTAATTACTATCAGTAAAATCCCACTGCACTCTCTAAACTAACTTTGCACTCATTGTTCTGAACACTAACACACTCAACGTAACAGTTACTCTGTCTCTATGAAATTGCTTTCAATAAAATTGAGCTGCACACTGTAACCTATTTTTACATACATTATTCGTTACAGTAGCATATTCAACATTACAATATTTCTGTTTCTCTGAAATTACTGTCAGTACTGTTAAGCTGCATACTCTACACTAACTGTGCACTAAATTTTCTGTACATTAACACACTAAACATAACAATCACTTTCTCTCTCTCTCTCTGTCTGTAATTATTTTCAGTGCTGTTCAGCAGCATTCTGTACACTACCTGTAAACTCAATAATCTGAAGAGTAACACAATAAACATAAAAATCAGTCTCTCTGTCTATAATTAATGTCAGTAGAGTTCATCTGCACATTGTACACTATCTTTACACTCCATATGCTGTAAAGTAACACACTCAATATTTCAGTCAATCTGTCTGTCTATAATTACTGTCGGTATAGTTCAGCTGCACACTGTACATTATCTGTACACTCTAAATGCTGTACAGTAACACACTCAACATTTCATTAAGTCTGTCTCTCTATAATTGCTGTCAGTACAGTTCAGCTGCAAACTGTAAACTACATGTACACAAAATATACTGTATCGTAACACACTGAAAATTAAAGTCACACTCCCTCTCTCTCTATAATTTCTGTCAGTACTGTTCAACCGCACACTGTGCACTAACTATTCACTCAAAATTATTTACAGTAACACACTTAACATAAGAGTTTTTCTGTCTCACTTTAATTATTGTCAGCACAGTTCAGCTGCACACTGTAAACTAACTTTAAACTCAATATGCTGTACTGTAACTCACTCAGAATTTCAATTATTATTTCTCTCTGTAATTAGTGCCAGTACAGTTCAGCTGCACACTGTACACAAACTTTAGGCTGAATATTCTTTACAGTAACACACTGAAAATAACATGTACACTATTTCTCTCTAATTACTCTCAGTACCGTTCAGCTGCATACTGTATGCTACCTATACTATCAATATCCTTTACAGTAGCATACTCGACATAAGAGTTACTCTGTCTCTCTTTAATTACTCTCAGTACAGGGCAACAGCACACTGTACACTAACTTTACACACATTATTCCGTACAGTAACAGACCAAACTTTACAATCACCCTGTCTCTCTGCAATTACTTTCAGTACATTCCAGCTGCACAGTCTAAACTATGTGCACACGCAATATTCTGTACAGTAATACACTAAACATTACAATCACTCTCTATCTCTGTAATTACTCTCAGTACAGTTCCGCTGCACACTGTACACTATCTGTAGACACAATAATCTCTACAGTAACACACTCAACATTACAATCTCTCTGTCTCTCTATAATTACTGTCAGCTCAGTTCAGCTGCACAATGTACACTATATCTACAAACATTGTTCTGTACAGTAACACACTCAACATAAATGTTATTCTGCCTCTCTGTAATTAATCTCAGTACAGTTCAGCTGCAAACTGTACACTATCTGTACAATCAATATTCTGTACAGTAACACACTCAACATAACATTCATACAGTCTCTCTGTAATTACTCTCAGTACAGTTCAGCCGCACACTGTACACTATCTGTGCACTCAATGTGCTGTTCAGTAACACACTCAACATAACAGTACTCTGTCTTTCTTTAATTTCTGTCAATACATTTCAGCCTTACACAGTACACTATCCGTACACGCAATATTCTGTACACTAACACAATCAACATAACAGTCACTCTGTCAGTCTGTAATTACTGTCAGTATAGTTCAGCTGCATACTGTACACTAAATGTACACTCATTATACCTACAGTAACACACTCAATATTCCAGTCACTCCGCCTCTCTATAATTACACTCAGAACATTTCAGCTGCACAATGTACACTATCTGTACACTCAATATTCAATACAGTAACACACTCAACATAACTTTCACTCTGTCTCTCTGTAATTATTGTCAATTCAGTCCAGCTGCACACTGTACAATATATGTACACTCAATATTCTGTACAGTAACACATTCAACAAAACTGTTACTCTCTCCCTTTAATTACGTTCAATACATTTCAGCTGTACACCGTACACTATTTGTACACTCAATATTCTCTACAGTAACACATTCAACATAACAGTCACTCTGTCCCTCTCTTTAATTACTGTCAGTACAATTCAGCTGCACACTTTACGCTATCTTTACACTCTTTACAGCGTACATTAACACACTCAACAAAACAGTCACTCTAACTCTCCCTAATCACTCTCAGAACAGTTTAGCTGCACACTGTACACTATGTGTACAATCATTATAACGTACAGTATCTCACTCAATATTACATTCACTCTGTCTGCCTCAAATTACAGTCAGTATATTTCAGCCTCAAATTGTACACTATCAGTTCACACAAAATTCTCTACAGTAACACACTCAACATAACAGTCTCTCTATAACTCTGTAATTAATTTCAGTACAGTTCGGCTGCACACTCTACACTAGCTTTACACTCAATGTACTGTACAGTAACACCCTCAACATATCAGTTATTCTGTCTCACTGTAATTACAATCAATACATTTCATCTGTACACTGCACACTAGCTGTAAACTCAATATTCTTTACAGTAACACAATCAACATAACATTCACTCTGTCTCTCTTTAATTATTGTCCGTACAGTTCAGCTGCACACTGTAAACTATCTGTAAACTCAATGTGCTGTACAGTAACACACTCAAAATAGATGTTAGTTACTCTGTCTCTCTGTAATTACAGTCAATAAATTTCAGCTGTACACTGTACACTATGTTTACACTCAAAATTCTGTACAGTAACACACTCAACATAACAGTCAATCTGTCTCTCTGTAATTACTCTCAGTACAGTTCAGCTGCACACTGTAAATTATCTTTACACTCAATGTGCTGTACCCTAACACACTCAACATAACTCTTACTCTGTCTCTCTGTAATTAGAGTCAATTTATTTCAGCTGCACACTTTACACTATCTGTACACTCACTATTCTGTACAATAACACACTCAACATAACAGTCACTCTGTATCTCTGTAATTACTGTCAGTAGAGTTCATCTGCACACTGTACACTATCTGTACACACATTATTCCCTACAGAAACCCACTCAATATTACATTCTCTCTCTCTCTCTAATTACATTCAGTACATTTCACCTGCACACTGTACACTAACTTTACACTCAATGTGCTCTACCGTAACACACTCAACGTAACAGTTACTCTGTCTCTCTGTAATCTCAATCAATACATTTCAGCTGCACACTGTACACTAACTTTACTCTCATTATTTTGTACAGTAACCGACTCAACATAACAGGCACTCTGTCTCTCTGTAATTACTCTCAGTACAGTTGAACTGCACACTGTACACTATCTTTACACTCAATGAGCTGTACAATAACGCACTCAACATAACAGTCACTCTGTCTCTCTCTAATTAATGTCAGTACAGTTCAGCTGCACACTGTACACTATCTGTACACTCATTCTGTACAGTAACACACTCAACATAACAGTCACTCTGTCTCGCTGTAATTACTGTCCGTACAGGTCATCTGCACACTGTACACTATCTTCACACTCAGTATTCGGTAAAGGAACGCACTAAACTTAACAGTCTCTGTGTCTCTCTTTATCACCAAACACCAAGTCTATACATTCACTCTGCCACCTTTTGGGTGATTTCGAGAAAGAAAACTACAAAAGTGCCTCTTCTGTTACTCCTGTACATTTCTGTCCGTCCGTCTTATTGTGACATCTAGAGAATAGCTGTATGCATTATTATGAATTTGGATATTTCAGATATTACTATAATTTATTTACTCTATATACTATAATAAGGTTAATTTTACTACATGCTTTTTCCCTATCACGTTAATCCTTTATTCAGTCTCGGCAATTTTTTGTTTACATATTTATTTTTGTATTTTCTGTAATAGTGCAAATTTCTTGATTAATATGGGTTTTATGTTTCATTGGGTGTAAAATTGGGATTGTTGGTCCCTGTGTGTGTACACGTTTTTATTACATATGAGACTTTATGAGAAGAAATTTTCTATACTAATTGTAATTGCTTATCTAGTAGAATTTATACAAACAATAAGATCCTATTTACATACAATTAACAGTCCAGCGGTTATAGCTACCTAATAAGAGAGAAAGACGTATTAAATATTAAACAATTATATTAATATAATCGCCAGCTTATAGCTTATTAATTTATTCAATACAAGTAAATGTATTTTTTTTATAAAAAACAAATGTGTTTATATATAAGATGAAAAGATGTCAATAAATAGATTTAATGATAATATTTCATCTTACATATAAAAATGTTTATCCGAAATATGACATATATATATAAGTTCTGTAATCCAACAATCCTAAACTTATCTAAAAGTAAAAAAAAGGTAAGTTTGTGTTGTTGCATTACAGGCCGAAGTAAAATATTAATACCGTAGAGAAGGTCCACTAATGTGTACTTTATTTGATACCATATTGCGGCAGGAAGGATATGTCCATGAAAAATTCCAATGATTCCATTGGGAATCGACCCGGCGACCTTCCAGCTAGTAGCGCAGTGCCTCAGCTAACTAAACCTAATTGCTTTATCTCTACTATTAATGAACACACTTATTTGTGAAAACCATATTCTATCTGTTAAAATATATAATGTTCCACATTTCCATTATATCGATATCTTCCCTTTGTAATATGAACTGCCAATAAGCCGGATTAAATTAGGTTACAGCAAAGTGTTTAAGATTTTCGTAACTTTCTTGGTTAATTATATTGCTTATTTTGCACACTTATCTAAATTTGAAGCATATATGAAATATGTTGTAGGAAACTCTGCGTTCAAGGAAATGTCAGAAATGAGCAATTATACATTATCAGATTGAGGAAGTGTTCCTTATCACTGAACGTGCGTCTTAAGCTGCTTGAACCTTAGATTATTATAAAATACTTTTTTTTATTTCAGAGGACGAAGGTTGCTTTCAATACAGAATACACTGTTATTAATAAATATTAGTGCATTTTATAAATTATTTAAATGTAGGTAATATGACAAAATCTACTCCTAGCACATTACTCTGTCTGAATTCAAAATTCATAATGTTTTACTGACTTAAAAATGGAATCTCAAACTTGCTGTGAAGCATTAGTTACTTATTCACTCCATACACCACAGTCCTTCTCGAGAAGTCAACTGTTTTTTTAGCTAGTTGAGAAATTCCTCGCAATTTAAGGAACCCGAAGATTCATTACCGCATTCAAAAGGGTCTGCCAGCTGTCTCTATTCTGAGCCAGAACAGTAAAGTCCTACCCCTACATCCCACCTACTAAAGATCCATCTTACTATTATTATCATATATAGACCTGGGAGTTCCACGTGCTCTCTTTTCCTCAGCTTTTTCCACCAGAACCCTGTATATACCTCCGCTTCCCCCGTACGAGCCACATGTCCCGTTCATCTCAAACGTCTCGATTTGTTCAACCGAAAATATTTGGTGAATAGTAAAGATCATTAAGCGATTACAATAAAATATCTCCTTGCTTCAGACAATTCTCAATAGGAAATGTGTCAGACAAATATTTGCCTCCCGGAATCCGCCATAGTTTCAATTCGCACTTTTTTAGCCTTGCCATTTTGATGGGGATATCAGACTAAATTATAATATTATTCATCACCTCCCTCTTAACTGAATAATAATCTTCCTTGTACTCTATAAACTGATGCACTGTGGTATTGTATACCAATTTTTTACTTATTATTTGACGAATGCAGATTGCATTATCAGTAGGCATTTAAAAAAATATATACTGTTGTGTGTTGGCAGGCCTCGAGAGACATCAGAGAAGAAGGCTGTGAACAAAGGCTGCCATGATGTTGGACTGAAGAAGCAGTACCTTTGATAACACAACAACTGGGATTGTTGGTATTTCATATTGCTGGTATGGTTTTGGGTATTGCACTGTGTTGACGATGACAGTGCTTACTGACAGTAGGTGAAATCTTGCTACCACATACTGTAACACCATTAGATGTCACCACTGTGGCGTGATGCTGTAGAGAGACCCAGGACGTTCTACACCCTGCAGAATTCCCACCAGCAGCACTGCAAACGTCACAGTGACAGTGGACAGCACGTGTCTTCAATACCTGATATTGCACAGGGAGATATAGCCGTTTGTTTACTGCCGATAAGTACCTTTAAAATAATCTGACATTGTGGTTTCGCTGTTAGACTGGTGTTACTGACAAGTGTGCTCATTGGTTCTCTTCATTACGTTACATAAGTTAAAGCTCTTGCCAGTCCGTGCTGAAAATCACAGTGGTTCTTGATGAGTGTGGTTTCTTTACTTCACGTATTAAAGTTTACTTTGCTGCGTGAGTTGAAACCCTAGTCGCCACTCTTTAGGGGGTTGGCTAGCTCAAATCACCACCTTCAGCACTCAGTATCTTAGTAGAAAATATCACATTTGGTTGCAAAGATATGTTGTTAGAAATGAGAAACGAATTTGATATACGGCTTCAAGGGTGTTCCATAGAGCACTTAGATGTAGTTATCTGTCTGCTCAAAATTGCATAAATACTCGAAACAAATATGTAAGTTCTGTCTATCGCATCTTCACTGGTTTGTCTGAAATGGATTTCCTTAACGGCCTAATAGATAGTGTGTGTCACTTCGTTTCTAGTTTGAAACAAACGTACTGGATTCTCACCCATATGAGTAATGTGTATATCTTCTTTTTAAATTTGATTCATACGTTCAGTCTTATCTCTAAAATATTTACTTGGCGCGGTATCATCTATTTTCTGATTTATGGCGTCTGGCTTTACTCAAATATGGGTACTGTGACTCGCTTCTTCTCTTATTTGCCTAATGCGTTCTGGCTAATCACTTGCATATGTTTGTTTATTTTCTATTATTTAAATTCGGTCTGGCTAAAGTGTTCTATAATTTTGGTTTGGGGCGTCGTGTTCTATTGGTATAGAGAGTTCGTTTCTACCGTCCTGCAATACTGTCTGGCAATTTTTCTCTTAATTTTCCAATAAGTTTTGAGAAAAAGTCCAATATGTATGACTTAGCAACTCACAGTATGGAAAAAAAAATTTTCAAACTTTGACGGCGAAGCATGCCAATTACATAAAAATTAGCAAGTTAAGTTAAAAGTGTAAGTTGTGATAGATTCGCCAATCAGTACCGGCTTGAAAGGTAGCGAAGAATACGAGAGATTCTATGAGAGCGCTGAAGATTTTAATAACTACTTTCCAGATGAATCTTTATGGAACTCGAATTACTGCCCGTTTCTCTAAAAGAAACTAAGCTTCATGACGAGTGTGCGAACAGTTTCAGTCTATTAGGAGCACCATTTGAAACTATAAAAAAAAGTGTGTGAAAGTTAATTTTTACAGCTCGGTCAGAAGAGAAATTCAATTCAATTCAATTTATTTAGCATTCCATGAATCACAATACAATACATGTATGATATAGAACAAGTCCATAAATATATGTGATGGTTAATTAAATAGCAACAATTGGTAGTATAACGTATAAAATTAGGAATAGAGAATCGATTCTAAGTCAAATATAGAAAAAAAAAAAAATATATAATCTATATATATATATATATATATATATAAAGTAGAATGGATAAAACAAACAGTCCAATATAAATTGTGATTATTAAGTATATACAAGTTGGCGACCATAAGTCAAATATTAGGGGTGTATCTGTATGTAGCGATAATTTATGTAATGATTTACAGTCCAATTTGATTACAATAGATCTGTATTGAAGATACTCATTTATAGTACAAATGTAATGAGTATTTAAAAATTGCTTTAAACCAGTCTTAAATTCCCTAGGAATCAGCTCATTTCCTGCAACACATACGTATGATAAAATTTGGAAATGGGTTTGTTAAAGGATATGAACATTTACATTGGTCTCATTTAGCTTCCAGTTCGCAGGAGAAACTGCCAGAGAAATCAGTCACATATCAAGGTGCTAGCACTTCTCTCAATGAACTCATATCTGCTGAATCTCCAGTAGCAGACTGAGATTTACTGCTTTACTTGCACGAAATGTTCTTAATATTGCTGACCCAGTACCGATTTCTAATAACTTCAATGAATGTCACTATATAGGAAGAACACTTAGTCATCAGAAAGCTATTAAACAGAAGAAGTTTAGTAATATAGATGTAAAAGAAGAGAATGTTTTCTTGGCTAGTGCATCAAACAACTTGGTGAAATAAATCCAGACAACAATATGCGTTGAGTAGAGAGAGATATGCCAGTTAGTGTCCTTTAGCAACAATCGCAAGGAAGTTTCTAAAACTGCAGATTTATAGTAATACCGACAGATCACACACATTTACAGCTGGTGATATAGACAAGCTGTTGGAGCAAGCACAGCACCAGAAAATCATGCTGATTTCTGATACAGCAGGGATGGGTAAACCCACCGTACGGACAAAACTGTCTAAGCAAATCAAACAGAAGTTCCCTGCTAAATCGGTGGTGAGGACTGATCACACTGATGCATTGAAGGCACTGGAGCAAGAACAGATCGATATGAAGAAGGCAATAAATTTAGTATCGGAGAGACTGCTGAAGTAACTGGCTTTGAGGTTGTATTATTTAAGCTGTGTTGTGAACAAAAACATCATATAAGAATAGTAATAATGCTGGACGCTTTTGATGAAATCAGTTCATTCTACAACATGTCACATATCTAATGCAAACTCTAAGGCAGACGGCGATAGAACAGCTGTGGGTCACCACAAGACAACACCTGAGAGAGGAACTGGAAGATAAGTTACAACAGCTGTCCTACACACTGGAACCTTTCTCTGAAAAAGGTCAATTTGAAACCTTAACAAAATTTTAGAATCTTAAAATTAGTTCACTGAGTCAGTAAATTAAGTGAAAGAAGTAGAAAAAGCAAGTTAGAAGTTTATGCAAACATTTAATTAATAAACTGGCCAAATCAATTAGCGACGAAGACAAATGTTTCACCGGCATCCCACTTCAGACCCGCATGTTGGCGGAGGCTTTTGATGAAGAATTCATTTTACCTGTGAGTTGCATCGATGCCTGATTTACAGCTGAAGCTTGATTTGCTTGATTTATACACAAAGGTTACTGCAAGGAAATATGAAATCTACCACATAGAAAAGTTTCAATTCCCGGTGAAGAGCGCGTTTGCAGTAGAATAATGAGAACGTGATTTAAAAATCATGACAGAGGACCGCCAGCTGCTGGTCTTTAGGCTGTTGTTCACAGAGATACAAGTGACACATATTCAAAATAATAGAGAGTGTGCATTTACAGCCGAAGATTTGACAGGGTTTGGGATGGTGCAAATAAATTGTGGGGCAAACCTTGCTTTATCCACCGCACTTTTGCCACGTTTTGTGTTGCCGGATTATTTGGTGAACCGTTTGACCGAGGCTTTCAACAATTCACAGCAAATGAAGACTTTTGTACTGAAAGATATATTTCCGGCAACAGAATATCGGGTGACAAGACTTTTTTTGTCATATTCTAAGCTACAAGGATAAATGATTAAATAGTACGGAAATCGGATGCATGAGTTAAGGGAAGGTGGAGTACTGACATTACACACAACAGCGCGTGAAGAAAATGGTAACATCATTGGACTTTAGATAGAGTGGAAGAGGAGAACACAGACACACAGTATAGGAATTGCTACTAACAAAGGGTTATGGCAATAATAATGGCAGTCAAAAAGCGTGGCTGGTGGCAACATTGGGGAAAACGTACAGGAACTAGGCAAATTATGGTGGTGTGCTAAAGAGAAACTAACAAATGAGGAGATAAAGAATAAATTGTTATTTGCCACAAACGATGGAAGAAACTATGCAGAGACTATGGGAGTTGGCTAAAGAAGTGCTAACACCAGAGGAGATAAATAGTATATTGTTACATGCCACAGGCAGCTATGGAAATTCTGCTTAGCAAGTGGCAGCAAAGTGGTACTAATATATATTGGTTTTACACAATTTATGTAAGAGGCACGAACAACGGAGGAGATATATAAAAAATTGTTATTAGCCACAGACAATAAGGGAAGGACTGTTTGGTATTGGCAGCACAGGGGCACAACGTGAAAATATTACAGAAATTGCGGAGTAGACTAAACAGAAATTAACGACAGGGGAGGTAAAATATAAATTGTAATTAACCACAGCCAATAATGGAAGGACCACTTGACACGTGGCAACAGTGGAGGGCAAATTAGACAGATCAATTCAATATGATTTATTTCCCTGACTGAATGAACAGCGGGTGAGGCAGACATTTCGATTGTGAAGGCACAGTTTGTAGGATATTCCGATCATGCAGCTTGACATTTTCAAAAATTCTGTATCTTAGATTCAGTAGCATATTGAGAATTTAAGTTGCTGGTGTTTCAGTTGGTCGATGTGAAAAGTTTTGTCACTGTGCTGGTGGTGGTAATTATCGCTGGTCAGCCAGCATTAGGACGGTAGACAGCTGGTGTGTTGATGGTGTTTGGACTGACAAGTTATGTGCTGTGGGTAAGGACAGAAATAATTATTTTGTTGTGTGTAACAGAGTGAGTGTCTGAGATTTTGTGACAAACTTTGAGGCAGGAATTTAATAAACTTCCAGTTTAATCCCCTGAAGTAAAGCAGAAAATTTTGCTCATATCAAAGTGTACTACATAAACGCGGCACAAATTAATTGAGCTAACCTGTGGTTACAAAAATGTTGTGTTGTTTCTGTAGTGAACAACAGTCAGCGTGTTGGTGGGTCAGCAACAGCAATGGGAATGTTGGCTGTCAGCAGAATGTGTACAGTATGCAGTTAAAATTACCTTTCAGTGCACTTTAGTACAGATGAATATTATACAGAGTTACTGTTGGTTGTGGTAAAGTGTGTTAAGTGTAGGGTAGGATTGTTGTTTTGATATCGCAATGTGTGTAACAGTATGTACTGTTGTGCAGTTACTGTTGGTAGTGATAAAGTGTGTTAAGTGTAGGGCAGGTTTGTTGTTTTGATATGGCACTGTGTGTAACAGTATGTACTGTTGTGCAGTTA
>Ga0123355_10010499_pt1 | contig 14203 bp, 11 predicted proteins | sample TergutEmb28metaG_3_FD_89872 | JGI IMG/M metagenome (GOLD analysis project Ga0123355, IMG submission 89872) | Embiratermes neotenicus P1 segment gut microbial communities from Petit-Saut dam, French Guiana - Emb289 P1 | ecosystem: Host-associated > Arthropoda: Insects > Digestive system > Gut ...
CTGGGCCAGCCCAATCCAGTCCATATACCCACATCCCACCTCCTGGAGATCCATCCTAATATTATCCACCCATCTACGCCTATGTCTACCCAGTGGTCTCCTTCCCTCCGGTTTCCCCACCAAAACCCTATACACCCCCCTCTCCTCACTCATACGCGCCACATGCCCAACCCATCTCATTCTTCTCGATTTTATCACCCGCACAATATTGCGTGAGGAGTACAAATCATTTAGCTCCTCGTTATGCAATCTCCTACACTCCCTCGTTACATCGTCCCTCCTAGGTCCAAATATTCTCCTGAACATCATGTTCTCAAACACCCTCAACTTCCTTTCCTCCCGCAATGTCAACGACCAAGTTTCACACCCATACAAAACAACAGCAAAATTATAGTTCTATATAATTTTGCCTGTGGTTTTGTATGAGAAGCGAATAGTCTGTCAGCTAGTCAAGACATTCCCTGCGTCATATGAGACCCAAAGTTTCATTAACGCTATCACAAAAGCTCGCCCCTTGCCCTATCTTCAAACAGATACATCCACTCCTTAATTTCTAGTCCTCTTTCTTGAAAAATCATTTTAATATTATCCACCCATCTACGCCTATATTCTAGCAGCTATCTCTTTTCCTCAGGTTTTCTTGTCGTTACCCTTCACGCACATCTCTTCTCCACCGTGCGTGCCACAGAACCCGCCCATCTCTTTCTCCTTAATGCGATCACCGGAAAAATATTTGGTGTGCAGTGGAAGTCTTTAAGTTCCTCCTACAGAGAATAAAATTTTCTTCTCTCTGAAACGGTGAGGCCATATCTGAGATCTGGCCAGGTTAATTAAACATGCATCGTCATACCGACCAAGTAGATAACTTTCATTAATTCAAAATTAAAAATTAATTCTATCTAATAATTTTCCAGAATGTATAGGCAATAGCTATTTATTATTACTGTGTGGACCTTCGTCAGCTTCTCTTATGTACGCAAGCAGAAAGATTTTCGGGAACTGGTCTACTGATTTCCTCAGTTTCATTGACGGGTGGATCACAGTGCGACGACAGAGCTGGCTGCCTGCCCGCCTGTCCGCCTACCCGCCTGTTACAACTCAGTACTTACCTCTACAGATTTTTATCGGGTGTCGGATACAGACTCGTGTCCGAAACGGTATGTCATTGTTGGACTACAAGACGATACACAAAGTCCAAACACCGTTTAATTTGCAGATTAATATACTACTGTCAGAGCGCTACAGATTTGAAGAAATGACAATGTTTATCAAAAACCAACTAATTTTCCAGTAACGACAAATGTCCACGAATAATGAAACTCTTAAATCATTTCCACCCTCTTCACATCAAAAAATTTACTCCCAGACCCTTCACAATATTATTCAGTAATTTCCAAATCAGTATTGTAAATGTTCCAAATCTTACATCCATATATTTAGTCTTTCCCAAACCATGCCCAACCCATCGTAACCGCCATGATTTTGCTACTACAGTAAATAGGGGGCGATCTGTGTAGTAAAATAAAGATATATATATATATGTGTGTGTGTGTGTGTGTGTGTGTGATATATTCCCCTATCTTATTGCATATACTGTCCACGAAAGGAGGAGTATCATAAAATTGGTAACTTATCTCGGTAGAAGTAGCTACAAAGAACAAAGTCCCTAGCATTTTTTTGTGCCAAAAATCCCACAGCAAAATTGTGAACCCAAAGGAACATGTTTCTTGAGCTGCATACGTAGATCTGTACATTATGTAGCAAAGTTAGAGAACAATGTTTAGAAAATTAACTAAAACAATAACACCAACTTTAGGACAAGAAATACTATCTTTTTTCATTTCGCACAATTACTTACTTACTCCTTGGTGCAGAGCCATTCTTGAGAAGCTAACTGGTTTGCAGCTAGTCAAGAAATTCCCCGCATTTCACGGAACCCCAAGGTTCATTACCGCGCTCACAAGCGTCCGCCACCTGTCTCTATACTGGGCCAGTCCAATCCAGTCCATATACCCACATCCCACCTCCTGGAGATCCGTCCTAATATTATCCACCCATCTACGCCTAGGTCTCCCCAGTGGTCGCCTTCCCTCCGGTTTCCCCACCAAAATCCTATACACCCCCCTCTCCTCATCCATACGCGCCACATGCCCAGCCCATCTCATTCTTCTCGATTTTATCACCCGCACAATATTGGGTGAGGTGTACAAATCATTTAGCTCCTCGTTACGCAATCTCGTCCATTCCCCCGTTACCTTGTCCCTCCTAGGTCCAAATATTCTCAACACCATGTTTTCAAACACCCTCAGTCATTTCGCACAATTAGGGTAATTTTTGAGATGTTCCAAAATTTACGACACTCTTCAACCAAAATTTTATTGTTTGCCGCAAAACGAAATGTAAAGAGGGAATAGAAGTGAAAATACCTTTTAATTCCAACAAAGCACGGTATTAATGTACGTGTTGTTTAAGCTACAGCCTCTGAAACACACAAAACACAGTCTCTCTCTCTCTCTTCAAAGTTATCGGATAATTAGGGCAATTTAATGAAATACTACTTTGTCATGAGAAATGTATAAAAAATGCAGACACAAGCGGACCAACTTGGCTCATTCGGTAAGGCTTATGACAATTCCCAGGGTGTGTCCGTTTTCAGCAGCGGAAGGGACAAAGGCTATACTGGGAGAGGCTACCATTCTTTTGACTCAGGATCTCGAGAAAAAAAATTTTGTGATTAAACCACGTTTGTTATTGACTAAAATGAAACCGTCAAAGAGAAATGTAATTTATTTCAAGCAAAATCTTCTTTACAGACGTGCTACATTTATCAGATTCGAGAAAGAAGAAATATTCAGGCTTCAGGCTTTAGACTTCAAATCCCTGACAGGACCCCTTTGGGCCGAAACACGTAGCACATTGTATGTTTTCCTCGGGGTAATTCCCCAGCGTCTGAATTTTATATGCCGACAATTCGGAACACTTTTTTGCATCTTCGTAGGCACGTAGGTGTGAAGAATGATTAGGTTTGAGAAATGTTGGGGTATTTATACGGGAAAAAGTTTGGCTATCTCCTACACAAACCTGCCCCTGGCCTTCATGTGGGTCGTTACCTTCCACAACCTGTTTCTCTACTCGGACCTGCCACTACTCTGTTACCCTCCTTCCTGCTATTTTCGAGTCAAACTTTTTCCCATATAAATAACCCGACATTTCTCAGAACTAGTCATTCTTCAATGTGGAATAAGAAACCAACTAGATGTCACTTAGTATTATATTTATTTCTCATTTATAAGTTGCTCAACATGTTTCGGGCTACCTTGTGCCCATCCTCAAGAGCTGACGACTTAGTGGTATTTTTGCCGCGTGTGGTGTAGTGCCGTGGCTGTGTAGGCAGTCAGATCCGGTTGGCTGGTTGTGTGTCCATTGGGGAGTACGTAGCACAACGTGCTACGTACTGGTACGTACTGGTACAAAAATACCACTAAGTTGTCAGCTCCTGAGGATGGGCACAAGGTAGCCCGAAACATGTTGAGCAACTTATAAATGAAAAATAAATATAATACAGAGTGACATCTAGTTGGTTTCTTATTCCACATTGAAGTACGATGTACGGTCAACCACACATCAAATTAGTCATTCTTCATACCTACCTGCCTATGAAGATAGAACAGACACTGTGTTCCGAAACGTCGGCATATAAAATTCAGACGCCAGGTAATTACCCAGAAGAAAGAATACAACTTTCAGAACACGGCGAAAGTTTGAAATCAAGAATGTAGCACCTTGTTAATAAGATATTGACTTAAAATAAATTATAGTTTTTTTTGACGGTGTGGTCATTAAACAACAATGATGACCAAAACACAAGGGAATGTCATTCACTGAAATAAGGTCATTTTGGTTTCTTCAATGCCTTTTAAAATTCATTATTCTATATTCACAATAAAATTTGAAGAAAAAAAGACAATATTAACACTACCGCTATATAAATCATAATCATATGAGTTTAAAAATCAGGACTTCTGAGCTCTGCAGGACGTGGTACATATATTTACCTCTGTGTTTTGGAATAGCTAGCTGTGATTCTGTTCTGCACTTGAAGTTAAGCTGGCAGCTCTCGCCTCACGTTCACCCAAGTCGCAAACTAACTTTGTTGCCACCCGCTGCAATGCCCTACCCCTGTTAAGTGTCGTCCTCTCTCCTAACCGCATATTGTTTGTCTCAGTCCGATTTATAGTTGCAATTGTTTATTCACTTTGCGGTACTCCTACTGCTCGTGGCAACTTCGTCTCTTTGAAAACCGCACAGTGGTTGCTGCTCGCAGACTGCAGGAAGGATATTTATTTCGGACAAAATGTACGTCACTATGCAACAACCCAGTTTGTCTGTTGAACATTTTAACTGTTTCTGTTAACTACTTGCTTTCACTCAAGTGGTTATTTGTCGGCTTCTCATTGCACACTGGACGGTCTTTGTTTTCTTTTTTTATGTAAAATTTGTGATGGAAAAACTGGCATTATGGAAGGCTTCTCGTCGAAAACCCCAGTTTACGTTCCAAATATCATTACGCCGTTTCTCCATATACGTATATTATCCACAGATATCGAATAAGCCCACTGGAAAAGCAATACCAAAAAATTAGCCTTGTCAACCCTGAATCTAAAACAAGTCAACATTCCAGGAAGTACACAAAACAGTTCACTTGTTTACCTTCAGTGTTTTAACATTTGCTGCCATAACCTCTAAATAACCAACCAACAAAGCAACCAACCAACCAACCAACCAACTAACCCAACCAACTAACCCAACCAACCAACCAACCAACCAAACAACCAACTAAATAACTAACCAACTAACTAACTAACCAACCAACTAACCAACCAAATAACTAACTTACTAATCAACCAACCAAATAACTAACTAACGGACTAACCAACCAACCAAATAACTAAACAACTAATATATTGACTAACTAACCAACCAAACAACCAACCAACTAACTAACCAACCAAACAACCAATCAAATAACTAACTAATTAAATAACTAATTCCACGAATCAGGGTCCTTTCTGAGAATCTAACTTATTCTCTGTTATTCTAGTACTTCCTTGCATTTTATAATTCCGCATCACATCAGCCCGTAACTTGTCCCTATCCTGAACCAGATCATTCCACCCCACGGCCACCTGCCCTAAGACTTTAATATTAATATTTTAATATTACTCTCCCATCTACTCCTAGATCTTTCAAGTAAACTCTTTTCCTCGGGTTTCCCCACCGAAAGACCTGCACGCAAACCTCTTCTCTCCCGCATGTGCCACATGTCACGTCCATCATATTCTTCTCGGTTTGATCACCTGTATAATATATGGTGGGGTGTACAGGTCATAATGCTACTCAGTATGCAGACTTCTACAGTTCCCTCTTACCTCGCCCACTCAGGACCAAATACCTTCCTCAGCACCCTATTCTCGGACACCATTATGACGTCAAGTTTCACGTCACATTTTATTTCCCAACACTTTATGCACAATATTTGTAAACTAATAACTTTTAACTGTAACTTCGACGCGTTTCGGCGTTTGTCTATGTCATCTTCAGGAAATTCTTAACATTTTGTGTAATACATCAACATGATTAAATCCTTGACCGTTGTAGACACCAGTTTATAGGCCTCAACTCTAGTCATAGTGTGGATTCTGTGTAAAACTTGTGATCTTAGTACCAATAAGTGTTTGTGTCATTTTGATGTGTTACTACAGAGTCAAGAACTCCCTGAACATGGCATAGACAAACTCCGAAACGCGTCTGAGTTGTAGTCAAAATGTGATTAACTTACAAAGGGTGTGCATTGAACGTTGATTAAAAAAAGTGACCCACAGCCTATGTTCCTCCCTCATTCTGAGACACCAAGTTTCACACACACACACACACACACACAAACATAAAACAAACAAACACACAAGAGGCAAGACTGTACCTCCACGCACTTTACTCTTTACATTTCTGGGTAGCAAAGAATATGGTGAAAGATTCTGAACCAAATGGTAGAGAATACCTCCTGAGTTACTTCAATTCAACTATTAACCAACAAATGAACCTATATAACTTTCACTTAAAACACTTTAAAACACTTGAAACAAATCCGACATGTTTCGATCTTTTCAGATCATCATCAGGGAATTTCGTCTTTCCTTCCTAAAGTTATTACATATTCACGATTTAGTTCGTTTTTGTAAACAAGATGTTGTGACAGCATATCATGTTGTGTAGGAATCTGTTGTAGAGAATGTAGTTGGCTAGGTGTGCGTCGTATGCTTATATAGCTGCGTTTGTTGGTTAATAGTTGAAGTGATTTTACGAAATGCACGCTGCAACGATGAGATTCATACCTCCTGAGTCAATTTCATTCGAAAGTTACGTAGAATTATCTCGATACTGTAAACATATTATTCTGTGTGTCACAAAAATATGAAGGGAGTAAGGTTTTACACTCCCCTAACATTCATTTTAGCAAGAAAGATTTAACGTTCCTCAAATAAGGTTGTACGTAAATTGTCTCCACCTTCACGAGTTTGATTTTCCGCCATGTTTTTTTATCATTTATTGCTAAAAATTATAACGTTACAGACTTGTAACATATTTCAATACCACAACCTTGTTACAAATTTTCGTAAAAATTCGTCAGCTGTCTCTAAGACTGTTATTAGCTTCACCTTCAGGGTTTTAGAGATAGGGCAGCTGGTACTTCCGAAATGTCAGTACGCCATAGACGGTGTTATTACTCAGAAGATCACAATCTAAACTTCCAGTTCTTTGAAGCCTCAAAAACTTTTACTATGAGGGAAGGCAGAATGTCAACTACGGTTCACCTTGAAACCTCTTTGTTTTGCCGGAGTATAACACAGCTCCATAGAAATAAGCAACAACTTGAGGTCCGAGAGGTGGGAGGTAGTAAGAAGAAGAATGAAAAACTCATTTCAAAAATTGAATGGCGTTTAAAAAAGGAGGTTTATCTAAGGGCACATCAGAACATAAGTGGTTGTTCTAGATAAGATTGTACAATCATTCCTTTGAATGTGAACCGAGGAGACATCTTCTGGTAACAATGGCAAACACCAGATGAAACTTGACATTTTATGTCCCCTTTGCGAGAACGGTTTTGCCACCTCCAGGCACATGATACTTAAGTTTGGCTTTAAAATATAACGTTTATGTCCTACTGTAAAGAAGCATACCAACAGCATTGTTAGGATACGATAGTTTGGAAACGACTGGGAAAAAAGTCAGTTAATTGTCGAGTCACTACAAATTTAAAAAGTACATTTTTTACAAGTAATAAATATTCAGGTGCTACCTATCACTCAAACATCACATTAATCCTGACTTTCTCAGTATGAATACGTAATTCTTCTTTCAATAGAAACAGCCATGACGTTACAATGGATTCTGTGAGCTGTTGCAGTATGATGCAAATACTTTTAGCTACGGTATTATAACAATATTAATATTTATTAACTGCAATTGGGTTGTCACCCGGTGGCAGTGGTTATTTTACATGTATACAAAATATGAAATTGTTTACTAATAAATTTAAGTCGGGAGGGCTACATGAGAAGCATGTAGTGGCAACTTGGAATCTTGGGAACCGTCTCAGCATTTGCTTATAGACACAGGGAAACCAAGAAAAACCTGTGTCGAGATGGCCGGTTGCAGGACTTTCCGAATACTGACTTCTAGCCAGCAGTCCGGCATCTAAAGTAAAAACAGCAATACAAACATAGTACAGCAAATACACATAAGATGACAACAATACACACAAGACAACTACAACAATACACACAATACAGCTACAACAATACACACAAGATATCTTAAGATACATGTAAAAAAGGTAAACAACACCAAGGTAAGAAATACTATATATATTGGGAAAGATGTGTTGGAAAAATTACTAAAACCTTGAGAAATTTTTGGTCCCATCTGCGAGATGCAGTGACCTGCACCGTGCGACAACCGTGAGTCTTCTTAGAGTAGTGTTCCCATTCCGCCTAATTTCAGGAATTAACCACATTCCTTGACCACGACATTAATCGGACAGGACAGCTACAGACTTTTTCCAGTGGCGTATTTGAAGTCCAAAATATATTGCACTCTCTCCCACTACTCCCAAAAGTTTGAAAATCCGCACTGTGGACAGAACTGAAAAACAATTATGCTGCTTTATTGCAGCGAATTCTCCAGAAATTATGACAGAGAATATGATAATATATTGAATGATATGGTAGTTATTGGAAACAAGCGGCCTTTAAAAGTCTGGTCATGAACTCTTAACAGGAATTATTATGAATTTGACGTTCAGGTGATAAATTCTTGTAATAAAACCAACTAGGTGCAATAATTTCTCAAATTTATTTTTAGGATAAAATTCTACATATTTCAGACAATCATTATCAGGAGTTTTTCACTGTACACACAGCAATGTTATATGTCATACAGGTTTTCTGACAGCTTGCGAGCAGGATCAGAACCGAACTGGCTTGCTTCTGACGGAACTGATTTGGTTCTGCAGAACCATATCAGTTCCGTCCTGATCCTGCTCGCAAGCTGTCAGCTAACCTGTATGGCATACACCATTGCTGTGTTTACAGTGAAAAATTCATGATGATGGAAAAAGAACTGCCCGAAACATGTAGATTTTTATTCCAAAAATAAATTTGAGAAATTAGTGCATCTAGTTGATTTTATTATAAGAAAGAAGAAATTATTATGATAGATGTTCCCGAAAATTTGTCTCATTACTTTTGTCCCGTCCTTCACATTTCTTCACGGCAAGCTGTCAAATTCACCTGCTACATTCTCAAGTACGAATACCACAAAATCCCTAATGACGATAAAAGGAAAATGCATCACTCGTGGGAATTTTATAAAAATATATAGTAAAATAACACGAACGAAATTGGAAAATTTCGACGTAGGTGGGACTTACTGCTGAAATTGACCCCAAAGAAACAGAACATCCAATTATGGATTGGATTTAAGTGGGTCAGGACAGGAAAAAATGTGGGTCCATAGATACCAAGTAACATAATTTCGCTTTTCATGAAATGGAGGGGGGGAGGTGGGATTTTCTAAACAGATGACTACTAGCTTCTCAAGTAGAAAGTTCCCCGTACATAAAGTTACATTATTTCTTGCAGTAAGTGTGTAGATGTTTGAAGAGAAAAGCAGAATAATATCAGCTAGACAGACAACTACACAGTATCATTCACATTTTCTTTCATCCTCTTTAATAATATCCCCTTTATGAGGCAGAAATTTAAAAAAAAACATAGCAAGCCACTTACTATATTCTTTCACGTCTCCATGTCTGAAGTATTCACAATTAAAAATCACTTTCTGGTTTGTGCAAATATTTCGGACCTTTAGACTTTAAATTATCTGTTTCAGGTTGTTACAACAACCAATGAAAGTTTGGTAGCGGCCAGCCCGTTGTGTAGTTGCAAATATATGTATATTTTACCGTCTAAAACACAACATATGTATATCAAAGCATTGATGAAATATCAACTACATCAGGGCTACATGTTTCGGCCGTATTTTAACCTTTATTGTAAACAAAATGAGATCCCATAGAGTGCATGCTTATATTGTATATGTTCTGCTATGGCCTGATGATGGCTGTTTTATGGCCGAATATATAATATAATATATAATTGATATATCATCAATGCGTTGATATACATACCTCGTATGTTGTGTTTTAGACGGTAAAATATACATATATTAGCCAATGAAAGTGTTGAACCTAAACACAAACCAGTCACACACACGCACATGCCAACATCTGTGGTACGACCTGCAGCAAAGGGCAGCATTTTAAATTCTTCAGTACAAAGTATCAACGACTCATGTGACTCTGATTTGCCAAGCTAATGTATCCGAGTAGATAGCACATCCTGGGCTTAGCAAGTAGTAGGATTTTTATGTGAGCCCCAGGCGTATGGGAGATTCTGCCATCGATGTATTTGCCTTTGAATCTCCCAGAAGACCCAACCTCTTTGGCTACAGATGGAAAGAAGGTAGGATTTCGCGTAAAGCCAGCAAGGTGTTAAAAAAGATAGAGGGTAAGGAAAAAAAAAACTGTGATGAAAGAGAGTTTGCTATGGAACAGACTTGCAAGGTGTTTACTTGCTGCATTGCGTCTAACCGTTACCAAGTACAGCAGCGAACATTTTATACTTGCAAGGAACTGAGACCAAAACTGAGGTCTGAAAAGAGGGACAGTATGAACGATTTGAGGTTTCAAAGGGTGAGAACCTTCACGTTCTGTGATACTTCAGGCCTTCGTACACAGTAAAAAATTTTACCATCTGAAGCTGTTAAATATCCATTGTAACAGTATATTTTTTATGTAACTGTTCCTTAGGTTTGCTAGCATAAATTACGGGTGGTTCATAGCCGTACGTTAGAAGTTTAAACTTTCAACGTATGTTCAAGAACCGTTGGTGACGGGCAGGAGGGGTTGTGTACAGAGAGATCTAAACGAGAAAACGGTGAGCAGCAGATAACGGGCGCAAGCAGTCGACTACGAGAGCGGTGTGAGTGAAGTGGTGGAGAGTGGGATAAACTAAAACAGCAGTGAATCTTATGTTTATTGGACCGTGCATCATTGTGATAGTTGAATAATAAAAGACCAACTTGATGCCACTTACTATTTTATTTCACTTCTTATGTGCTCAACATGATTCGGACATTAATATAGCCATCATCAGGAGCTTGCGACTATTCTGCTGAATTACCACATTGGTCGTATTGTTCTTGTTTCGTTGTGTGTTGGAGTTTCGGTGTGGTTGGGTTGGAGTGGTATCCGTGTTGCAGGCTGAAGCTTGTGCATCAAGTTGGTTAATTACTGAGATAAATATAATGAGATGCACGGTCAGCAAAATGTCAAAAAATGCCGGACAATATGTACACATTTCGTGTCAATGTTCTGGTAACTCACTACCCAACTCTATGGAACGAAATTCTTTTCCAGGAACTAATATTCACTCATGTGGCCAAGCTAATTCCCTATTTATACAGAAAAAAAGGCCCCTAGCTTCTGCACAGGTTTCATCCACTTGTTTCTATCCTGATCCACATATGTACAGCCTTCATTAGCATATTTTCTACATTTACTATTAGTTTTAATGTTGTGTTTCCATTTACAGGTGTGTATAACCTAGAAATCTCTGAAATGTTGTGCTGGAGAGGGATGGAGCAGATCAGTTGGACCGATCGGGTGAAAAATGAAAAACTACTAAAAAGAGTCAAGTAGGATGGCTAACTGGATCGGTCATAACTTGTGTAGGAACTGCTTCCTAAAACACTTTATTGAAGGAAAGATAGAGGGAAGGATAAAAGTGACGGGAAGACGAGGAAGAAGAAGTAGTCAACTATTGGACGACCTTAAAGAAACGAGAGGATTTTGGAAACAGCAAGAGGAAGCACCAGACCTCACTGGGTGGAGAACGCGCTTTGGAAGATGCTGTAGGTTTGGCGTTAATAATCGGTATGATGTGTTCTCTCAGGAAATCTCTTCATGTATAGTTATTCGACTAAACTTTCCTAATGCACTTTTCTTATGCCTTGTTCCTGTTGCTTGGCCCGCTTGTCCTCTAACAATAGACTGTGACATCATAAACTTCCTTATGCAATTTTCTCCAACCGCCTATTCCTCATTTCCTAACAGTACCTTCTTCTCAGAGGGGGACCGCGGTAGCACAGTGGTTAAGGTGCGGTGCTACAAATCGGACGGTCGCTGGTTCCATCCCAGCTGGTGTCAGTGGAGATTTTCATTGACATAAAATCCTTCCGATCGCACTATGGCCCTGGGGTAGACTCAGCCTCTAACAGAAATGAGTCCCAGGAGCATTTCCTGACGATAAAGGTGGTCTGTGCGTAAGGCTGACAACCTTACCGCCATCCTGTGCCGTTGTCATGAAATCTGGGAACCTTAACTTCCTGGAACCCTCTGGGCCACTCAAGGCCCGTAACGGGACTTCTTTACCTTCACCTTTTACCCTCTTCTCAGACACCCACACAATCTGCCCACGCTTAAGGCCAAATTCCAAACTTCAGAGTCACCCAACACACTACGTTATATTACTAAAGTGTGATCACAGAACAAAGCCCCGAAGATCCTCGCTCAATGTTCCCCCCGAGGTGTATACCAGCAGCTCCCTCGCATTCCCCTCCAAGCATCCAGCTGTTGTATCCGTTGCGGACCCGAAGAGGAAAGTATCTTGGATGTTGTTCCCAGGAGGGACGGAGCTCGGAACTCAGGTTAAGACTGGGAGTCGGGCAGGCCACGCACACTCTCGATAATCCCCACGTAGAGTGTACTGGAGTTTTATTGTGCGTAATTAGGGAATAATTACAGGTACAACTGAACTGTATTGGTGAAAAATCTCGCCAGCGGCTCTTCATTACCGTTAACACTCATTGACCGTCCAGCTTCTTTCTCTGTAGCTCAGTCACTGTTCGAGATACACAGCAGACTGCTGCTGTAGAACAAAGCAGCTACTGTTACATGCGTTACTGCACACACTGCTCGCGCGATAAAATCTTAGCGCGACCAGTTATAAACAAAAAGAAATAGAAGGAAATTATATTCCTCCTATACCTGGTCTTAAGAGAGGCGAGAACTAAGCAAGAAAAAATTAAGCTTATGACTAACATACAGTATATACAAGAAAGCTAGAAAGAAAAGAAAGAAAATCACAACAAACAGATGAATGTGTGTCAACTACACAACACAGCCAACCTACTCGCACCGATGTTAAACTTTTGGCCCCGGAATTTTTTTTTTATTTTAGCACACCCTGTATATAAAATGTGAATAATCCAGGAACCAAATACGTCAGAATTATGAAACAAACTGCATTTTTAAGAGGAAAAAACGCACAGTATATACCGTGTTTAAAATATTCAGTACCTATATTTGTTGAATAAATATATAAAATGCAACGTTTAGAGGTTAGAGGTGCGGTACGACCACTATAGTCGTCATTAGGCGTCAAAAGGTTAATACTGATGACATAATCTAGCGACATAAACTTTGGGCTGGTTGACAAAGGTCATGGGAAGACGGAGAGGAGTAAAGACAGTAACCCATCCACATACACACAATATTTCTTGTGGTCTTTGTACGTAATTTGAGACAAACACAGCAAAACTTGTGGTCTTGTCACAGACACCACATTGCCAGCAACGACAAGCTGTTGGCGTTTCACCTTATAGCGGCAGCAGATTTAGAATGAGTAAGAAAGCGAGGTTGTACATACACAAACACTGATGTTGCCAGGCGCACGTAAGAGATGTTACTTTAAAGTGAAAGATTTAACGAAGAGTGTACTGAAGACGGTATAAGCTCACATTCACTGTGAGAAAAGACTCACTTTCTTCATGGGAAATCGACTTCCGCTTTGCAGCTGTACTATAATTGCGTCTTTTCTTACACAGTTTCCACGGCTACGTTATTTCAACACAGAATGATTTGAAGCATCTTGCTTACAGTTTCTATTTACGTTCATTCACTGTTTAGTCTGCTTTACGAAAGCTCCACAGCCTTTCTACAGGGAGTTCTCCACACAGTGCCGTCTAGAGTTTCACTTTCAATTCCAAGTACAGGGGTGCTGATAAGTCCTTAGAACGAATTGATAATTCTTACGTGAAAATTAAACACATAAGTTGCCTTTCATCTCACTAAAGTTTCTTGACAGACTGCAGCAAGCATATATTATTTGTTTTTAAGCTTTCGACGCCTAACGACAACTATAGTGGTCGTACCGCACCGCTAACCTTTAAATGTTGCAATTTATATAATTATTCAACAAATATAGATACTGAGCATTTTAAACATGGTATTTACTCTCCGTTTTTTCCTCTTCAAAATGCAGTTTCTTTCATATATGTAACGTATTTGGTTCCTCTATTATTCGCATTTTATACACAGGGTGTGCTAAAATTAAAAAAAATAATTCCGGCGCCAAAAGGTTAAGCTTTCGACGTGTTCTAAATGTAATTTGTTCCTTTTTGTGTAATTCCCAGGCGTCTGAGTTCTAATTGCCGGCGTTTCGGAACTCACTGTCGGTTCCATCTTCATAGGCAGGTGAATGAAGTGTGTCAGTGGAAGGATTGTGTGGGGTATACCCCACAC
>Ga0123355_10010500_pt1 | contig 14203 bp, 10 predicted proteins | sample TergutEmb28metaG_3_FD_89872 | JGI IMG/M metagenome (GOLD analysis project Ga0123355, IMG submission 89872) | Embiratermes neotenicus P1 segment gut microbial communities from Petit-Saut dam, French Guiana - Emb289 P1 | ecosystem: Host-associated > Arthropoda: Insects > Digestive system > Gut ...
AGACAATTACTCGCACAACGCATTACGCAACCACGCGTAACAACTGTATGACAGACGAAATAAATAGAAACATATGTGCTTTACTGCGACTGTCATTTCTCAATCCCGCAGTATCCCACAATAAGCATACCTGAAGTACTGCCACTTTTCATATGCAAACTGATTTGTACTCATCCTTTTTTGGTGCAATAGAGGGTCAAATGACTACACTCTGTTACTTTTTACATTTATAAATAAAATTGTTTATATTATTGTTGCTGTTTGTAATTACTGTTACTACTTTTAATATCCTATCTGTATTATATATGTGTTATTATTTTCCTAATTAATTTCCTTCAATAAACTTTATTATTAATCAATGCCTAAAAATGCCTGCAGCAACAAACCATTGTGCCACAAGCCTATGGCACATTACATGCTTTTCTTTACACAGTTTTTGTGACACTCTCAAAACTGTTCACCAGCACTGCTCTGCATTGGTTTAATGCACTACAGTGCCTTTACCATTCATTAACTTTTCAAAAAATATATTTGTGTCCGTAACAAACAAACATCAGGATCAGTGAGGTACAGAAAATCACAACGAATGCTTTCAGAAAATCTAAGCATATATTTTCAAAACTAAGAAATGTAATTCCAATAGTGCTGAAGAATGTGTATCCAGTCCAAATAAGAACCCACAATTGAGGCACATAAATCCGTCTATCAATATCCAGTTTTTAGGACTGGCAGATCGTTGACAAGTTTAGCACTATGCAAAACAAAAAGCATTAAACATTACTAATGTGGCTGCATGAGAAAAGAAACCAGAAAGACAACTAGAGGGCCTATTTACATTGTCTTGCTGCAGTGAAACTTCACTTCCCTATCTACTTATAAAAATTAACACTCTTTTCTGCTTCAAGTAATCTGCAATTCACACAGCATCTCACAAGCTTGCTTCTTTAAACAGCATTGAGACACACCCTCTGAAGGACTAACTACACTTAATCAAGCAAGCCATATCAAAACACAGTAGTGTGCCATCTTAATGCTGGACAGCAACCGTTAAAATCCACATATGATGAGAAATGTGTTTTTCTGTGAACATTATTTTGCTTGTATGGAGCTGCAGTAACTCATTCATTATAGTGACTGGTCACTAGCTGAATAACTTGGGTTTGGTTCTGACCAGGGGCAGGAAATTTTCTGAAGATTCAAGTCTTTGGTATGTTACACTGTGTTGTTGGGTACATATTTCTTGATGTTTTGAAGAAATGATGATCGTTCAAAATGTTAGGAACTATTTACCTATTGATGCAGCATAACAAACCAGAATATCTGAATCATCAGCAACACCACTGCAAGAACCTTATATCTCACAGAAGTGTTTAAAGCAAACCCAACCACCTATGAAAGGGGTAAAAGGTGTTCTTTTTTAAGCTGACAATTCTCCTTAGGTTAAGACATTACTGATTTGTACCTTCACCCCAGCATGTCTTACTTACATGATGCTTCATGAAATGCAGTTGTGTTACAAATTATACAACATGGAAGTTTCGTTAAGATCTGATTTTTTTATTTATCTAGAAATATGACAGACCTGCATGCATGTGCAGGTGCATAAACATGGATGAGAAGGAAGAATGTGAAAGAGATGATAGACTTTGGGACCAAAAGGCATGTAAATGCGGTTGCAGGGAGGAGGAAGATTGTACTACTGGATATTATTGGGTCCCTTCACTCTGCAGGTATGTGAAACTGGATCTTATATTAGTTTAACCAGAAATAAACCAATCTTAAACCCTGTAGCAAGACCTACAGATTGAATATAGGGGCCCCACTGGGGAACCTGGAGGGGGGGTTTGTTTCCCCTAGGACTTTGAAAGACAGTAAAAAAGCACTCTGTAAATGGAGCATCTCTCTCTATGGGAGCTGTGTGAGGGGAACCTGGAAGGAGGGATTCTTTACTGGGAACTATGAAAGCTACATAAGACATGTCAATGAAGATTTTGGAAATGGAGCATCTCTCCCATTATAGAGGCTCTGTGAGGGGAACCTGGAGGGAGGGCTCCTATACTGAGGACTCTGTGAGACATGTAATGGAAGGCGCTGGAAATGAAGCATTTCCTTTATAGGGCTCCATACGGTGAACCTAAGGCACTTTGAAAGGAACAGCTTGACCAGTCGGTTTATAGGACTAGATTACTCTCCTTTAACAGGATACAATACAGGGTTGATATCAGCCTCCTTACTGTACATAACACCCTGATAAGACATCTACACATAATGAGGCTGATTGACAGTTCCTTATGTAGGATGTGTGGGGCTGAGCAGGAACCCTCAGCTCACATTGCGTGTGACACTCAGACATACCTACCTGGGTTACTTTTTCTTGTTCCCTGAGGATGTTAGAAGTCTAGGTCTAGGGGCAACCTGGAACTTTATTTAAGGAATGGGGCTCCCATGGCTTGCATATCTGTTTAAGGAGCACAAAGAGCCTGTCAAGAAAGGCCCACATACATCCGGACCAAAGGGCTCAAACCCACTTACTGTTCTTTTCTGTTCTACACCATACACAGCATCACATCCCAGACAATAACAGCCTTCATCTGGACGAATGGTAAAGGTATAGTTGTTCATATGCACACCATAGAGGCATGTGGAGGGAGTTGAGGTATAGCTCCACTCATTACTAACCTTGGCACTAGGAGGTAAGTGGTTAGCCCCATGCCCCAGCTGCCTTCCCCCGGGCGAAATGGCCACTGGTACTCATTGAATAAAAGGCTGTTTGGGCACTGGAACTGCTATGATCTTTTTTTTTTTTAAAGAGGAAACTCTCTCCCTCCTGCCAGGATTCGAACCCCGGACAGTCCAGCCTGTAGCCTGGTAATTATACCATCTGAGCTATCCCAGTTCCTTCTGCTGTGGTAATATTTAAAGAAATACATTGAGAAGAAACTCTTAACTATTCAGTCAACTTGAAATGTACTTTTACTCTCTTATGATGACCAAAGTCATGAGCTGGTGTTCTGTTTGCAGGTGTGTGTGGATGATGGATACTGAGTGACAATGAGATTGAGTGAAGATGGTTGGAAGTAACACTTGATCACAGAAGCACTTAACAATAAGCCACATACAGTGATACAAAAATCTATGCAAAAAAACATCTTTTTGTTGCCAAGCAAGTTTGAGATGAATTTTCTTGGCATACTTCACGTGATAGTGACATGGTTTAACTTTACAATGTGGTGGGAAGTTCGTACTGCCTCTTTTGGTAATACTTAAACAGTTCATGTTGCATGTTTGTAGCTACATGACTAGTATTAAGATGGCATATTTGTTTGAATTTGTCTTTATGATTTCTGTAATAAAAGCAATTCTGTGAAACATTTGATTATGTTGTGTCAGGTCAATTTAATTTACATTTGATTATTCAGGATGTATCTTGTAAACAAAAACAGAAGAGTTAATTTAGACAGTCAGTGAACGCAAGTTGTTATGTGGCTTCATACAAAAAAGTCTAAGACAAGTATTCAGTGCATTTTGATGAAGTAACTAAATAAACAAACAAACAAAATCACATCACTCATTACCACATTTCATAATACCATTGCAGACTCAGCCACCATGCCGGTAGCTCTTCATTAGTCAGCCAGCATGCCAGCAGCACTTCAAAAATGTCAGCTAGCATGCCAGTAGCACTTCACAAATGTCAGCTAGCATGCCAGTAGCACTTCACAAATGTCAGCTAGCATGCCAGTAGCACTTCACATATGTCAGTCAGCATGCCAGCAGCATTAATGTTTAATCTGTTCTTCTTGCGCTATCAGTTTGCACTATATGCACACTTTTGTCCAGTACCACAAAACTGGACACATAAGCAAAGTGCCTAGTGGTACTGAAATTTCTTGAGACATTTCACACTAAAAGAACTTTCCTTCTCTGCGATGAGCCACATGGTGGGACAGAGAAGCTGCACACAACTTAAAGGTGGAGGATTTGATACTGTGCTGCCTCACCAGGATTATCAAATACTTCAAACAGCAGTAAGGAGCAATGATGATGATTTAGGCATGAGAATACTCATGCCACTTTGTCCACCACAATGCACATCATATCACCCTGGACTGAACCTGAGATTCTGCAATAAAATGGCAGCATCTAACCACCTGAGATATTCTTAATCCTAGTAATTAACCAACTTGATGCACAAAATCTTGTTTTATAATAAATTTATTAAACACCTCTACATGTTTCCAGCACTACGTGCTCATAATCAGGAGAAATCTTCTCTCAACCTGTGCACGGGACAGCCACCTACAGGCGTAATGATACCAGATGCTGTATATACAATTTTGACCTCCTGATGATGAGCACATAGTGCTCGAAACATGTAGAGGCATTAATAAGCTTATTATAAAACAAGATTTTGTGCATCAAGTTGGTTAATTACTAGGATTATACTGAGATGCACGGTCAGCAAAACATCAAAACACCTTAAATATGGCATGAACCAGCTACATCATAGTAAGCGCACCAATTACACCACAAACCTTGTCAAACAGTGAAATAAATTTCTTTGATCTACGTTCTTTGTCAAACAGATAAAGAGAGTCAGCTGGCACTCACAAGTTTGTTGATTTAGGCTGAAAGGATATAAAAATGAACCACCAAATTGCAGGTTAAAAAATGTGTGAAAAAGTTTTCAATAAAATGAAAGGGAAAGTTGTCATGCAGTCACAGAAAGTCAAACATTATTTTAGAATGTTTTATTTAATGATGCTTGTATAGGGGCATCAATGACTTCAAGAAGGGGTACCAGCCTAGATGTAATATGGTAAAGGATGAGAAAGGTGACTTGGTGGCAGACTCCCATAGTATTGAGGCTAGGTAGAGGAACTATTTCTCCCAGCTATTCAATGTGCATGGATTTAAGGACGTTGGGCAGGCATTAATACACACAGCAGAACCACTAGTACTTGAGCCAAGTGCCTCTGAGGTTGAGTTGGCTATCGACAAGCTAAAAAGTCACAAATCGCCAGGTATTGATCAAATACCGGCAGAACTGATTAAAGCAGGGGGTAGAGCAATTTGCTTGGAGATTCATAAACTTATTACTTCTATTTGGAAGGAGGAGGAATTGCCTGAAGAGTGGAAGAATCGATGATAGTACCAATTCAAAAGAAGGGGGATAAAACAGATTATAATAATTATAGGGGCATATCACTTTTATCAACCACTTACAAAATTTTATCCAACATCCTGCTCTCAAGGTTAATTCCATATGCAAAGGAAATTATCGGGGATCATCAGTGTGGCTTTCGACACAACAGGTCGACTATTGATCATATATTCTGCATCCGCCAAATACTTGAGAAAAAATGGGAATACAATGAAGAAGTTCATCAGCTCTTTATAGACTTCAAGAAAGCTTATGATTCAGTTCGGAGAGATGTCTTTACGTATATAAGATTCTCCTTGAATTTGGTATCCCTAGGAAACTTGTAAGGTTAATTAAGATGAGTTTGACTGAAACATACAGCAGGTAGGCGAGAATGTGTCTGACAGGTTCCCTATCAGGAATGGTTTGAAACAAGGAGACCCTCTACCGCCACTGCTTTTTAACTTTGCTTTAGAGTACGCCATTAGGAGGGTTCAGGTAAACCAGGATGGCTTGAAACTAAATGGTACACAGCAGCTTCTGGCTTATGTCGATGTTGTTAATATACTGGAAGTATACATACGCTAAAGGAAAACGCAGAAGCTTTAGTAGCTGCTACTAGGGAGATTGGACTGGAAATAAGTGCGGATAAAACTAAGTACACGGTTATGTCTCAAGATCAGAATGCAGGACGAAATCATAGTGTGAGGATTAATAATAGTACCTTTGAGAGGGTGGAAGATTTTAAATATTTGAGAACAACTTTAACACATCAACATTCTATTCCGGAAGAAATTAAGAGCAGACTGAGGTTAGGAAATGCTTGCTATCATTCGGTGTAGAATCTTGTCTTCTAGGTTGCTGTCCAGAAATTTAAAGATTAAGGTATATAGAACTATAATTTTGCCGGTTGTTTTGTATGGGTGTGAAACTTGGTCGCTGACATTGATGGAGGAAAGGAAGCCAAGGGTGTTAGAGAATAAGGAGGGACGAGGGAAAGGGGGAATGGAGGAGATAGCATAATGAGGAGCTAAATGATCTGTACTCCTCACCCAGTATTGTGCGGGTGATGAAATCTAAATGAATGAGATGCGTTGGGCATGTGGCACGTATGGGTGAGGAGAGGGGGGTGTATAGGGTCTTCGTGGGGAAACTGGAGGGAAAGAGACCACTGGGGAGACCTAGGCGTAGATGGGTGGATAATATTAGGATGGATTTCCAGGAGGTGGGATGTGGGTATATGGACTGGATTGGGCTGGCCCAGGATAGGGACGGGTGGCGGAGGGTTGTGAGTGCGGTAATGAACCTTCGGGTTCCATAAAATGCGGGGAATTTCTTGACTAGCTGCAAACCAGTTAGCTTCTCAAGAAGGACTCTGCATCATGGAGTAAGTTTATTTAATGATCATATTACCATGATTATAGTGCTGGTATCAGTGGGAAAGTCATTAATCTCGTTCTCCAAAGTAACAAGATGAATTTTACTATTTACAGAAAATAAACTCTTTTTACAATTCAATTAATATACATGCCCAAACACTGCTTGCTCCCTTTCACACGTTTTAGCAGTTTAAAAAAATCATTCCTTATGAAAATTAAGAGTTTGACGGGCTAGTGATTATGCTAAAAATCAGTTCATGACTTTTTGTGACATACAGTACTGATGGTAGATTAAATACAAGTATGGTGCACTGAGGGAATGATACTGACCGGGGGAAACCAACATAATCAGGGAAATCCATCTCAGTACCACTCCTGTCTACCATAAATCTCACACGTACTGCCTTGGGACTGAGACCAGGCCTCTGCAGCAAGCAGCCATGTGCCTCAGCCACATCACAGCCCTATGCATTCCTAATCTTGGTATTACACAAAAACAATGGACATGCTGTGCTCACTTCATCCCAGAGAAAGAGCCCATTATACCTATTTGATAGGAAGTTGGGCAGGAATGAAGAACTGGTCAGGACAGTGGTGAACACATAAATCACTGCCAGCACACCACCAACTATGCAGCTCATACAAAACCACCAGACGATACCTGACTGCAGCGAAGGTTTGTGTGAATAAGAAAATGTTAAAAGAGGTCACTCACATTCATAATTGTGCCAACTTTCTGAGGTGAAAACATTTGTAGAAACATGTAATGTGGTATCTTGGAAACTAATATACCACAAAAACAGTACATGATATTTATGTGAAATGCATGTGACAACTGGTTTGTTGGCAGTTAACACTGCAAGGTGCTGGGCTTCTTGACACATTCACAGTTACTCAACTAATCATAACAACCACCCTGCTTTTATGAAGTGTAAAAGTGGCCCAGGTCTTGCAAATACTATTTTATTTTAATGTTATGTCATGGCACCATCACTTCCTGCTTGATGTAACCACCCCAATAACACTGTAATAGGGTGATTACAAACCCTAATAAATATATTTCTCCACACTGATATCATGAAATTTCTCAGAAATCCAAGACAAAATTCTGACTTACAGTGTTATATCATTTAGTTTACTGTAAGGAAAGGTAAACTCATTCTCTGTGCCTGAGCCATCCCATCATCTTTCCATGGCACCCTCTATGCCATCTTAGCTCCTTCTCATGGCATCCTCTTTGATTCTTCTATCCCACTCTGCATGGCTACTGCTCAACAAAAGCAGCAACTTACCAGAAAACACCATATACAAATTTCTTAAATGGAAAAATTTCTCATACGCATCATTTCAAGAAATGTGTACTTTGTCTCGTCTGACATACATCAGGATTCCCACATAAGGATAGCTTAGGGAAGACAAAGAATTGAAGGAGGATTTGTTATAAAGTGGAAATATCAATGCATGATGCACGTTTACTTAAAATGCAGTCCCAGCTGTGTCACTCAGTATGTGATGATAATTATGGTTAATTCAAAGAAACACATTTGCTGTCATAGTCCATGTAGCCTACTTGTCAGGAGGAAACAGGACACTTCATATTAAGAAAAACATATACATAAATATGAAAGGATTTAATGAGTTTTCTCCCACACCCTATCAATAAAATGGTGTTTTATATACATACATATATATATATATAAAACACACACAGCTTATTACACTATTATATCTATAATACTGCGGCAATATATTATTTAGGCCTTGTCACTGGAAAAAAAAAAAGTACATTGGGGTTTTTCATGGCAATTGCACTTCTCTGAGATGATTTTACCTTATGGAAGACCAAAATTCTATGAAATTATACACCAAAATTTAAATAAGCTGTCCTGGAGCAGCATCATAAACTGCCAGGTCTCATCCACTTCATTCTAAACACTGACAAGATTACTTAAAATTCTGAAAGAAGTGAATTCACAGTTTTACATACACAGTGTACAGTTCTTACATGGACCTACTTCATTTATACACACAAAGATTTTCACTTCTTTAATACAAACTATGAATGTTGTTCCCTGTAGAACTGAAACTCCATCGCACATACATTCATACACATAAATCAGACTTACTTTGCAAATACAAGATTGTCAAAAACACACAGAGGACATTCAGTCTCTTACACAACACAGCTAGACCTTCTGGTAAATAAAAATTCTAAATAAACTTCATTAATACATTTTAGAGGACAATGAGTACAATTATACAGAGTTCAGTTTGGCACCACAACTATTACAGTTCTTACACATGAGAACATCCAAATAAAAAAAAAAACATATTAATGAGATTCAATTCTTTATGACACACTTTTGTTTTGTCTACTTACACTGAAGATATTCCTCCAGGACATTCATTTTCAACCTCTAAGTCATGACCATGTCTTGTGCAGCTCTCAAGAGCTACATAAGTAATTAAAATGCACTGCATTTTTTATAATTATCTGTCCAGAAATAATGTGTTTTCAACAAACATAATTATTTTGTTGCACAGTGGAAAGAAATCGTTGCATCTCTATCAGCTATTGTACCTCACAGTCTGACTGGTCACACTGTCAAAAGAGTAGTACAGGAGTTAACGGTTAACAGTTTACATAATGGAACCAAAAAAGCACTTTTAGGAGGGAAGTTGTAAAGTGGAGAACAATTCCAAAAAACTGAAATAGACAAAACAAAAGTATGTTTCCAATTTATGAATACATTCCATCCACTTGTCAGTTTTTATCATGTCACACAGCAAAATGCCAAACTTTTAGCCAAAGATACTAATACAGCCACATATTTACCACCTGAAAAACACCATACAACTACTTGCCTTCCAGACTCTTTAACACTAAACTGTAATTCTCTCTATATTTCAAAATACTCCTGCAGTTTCCCTAATCAATCTTGTGTTTCTGAAGTTGCATTAAAATAAAATATAATCTTATTATTCTGAGGGGAAACCTGATTTTTTTTCCCAGTGCCACGAAGTTGCACTACAGGTTAAAAAACTATCTGGCTGAAAATATGACAACACTGCCTCAATAAAGCCAAAGCTGCATTTAAGACCAACACCATGTAACTCAGACAATCTCACCTAAGTCACAATTCATATTCGTTTACTCCATAGTAATAGCATAAGGTATTCAAAGAAGAGACTAGCCCAAGATATCAAAACAGCTCAACAACATTACAACTCAGTACCTCTTTAAAAGTAATTACTTTGTAATAATGACGAAAATGTGCTCTCAGGTATGACTGAATAACTGCCTTATGCTTGTTTAAGACTACAAATTCTAAATAATGGTAGGAGGGAGCAGAATTTATCAAACTCAACGCTATACATACAAATTAAAGGATAAAGGGAATCAGTCAGCAGGTGCAAATGCAAAAAGTGTGTGAAAACAAAGCAGTTTTGCAAAAAGATGACATCATCATTGTGATGAAAATGACCAATGTGGATGATAATGTGTGCAATGAGAACTACAGCTGTGAACGTGCAGATCATAGAGTCCTAATCAAACAGTTAAATATAACATTTCATTCTGGCACTTTTATATGCAAACAAGATGGACAATATGACTGCATACATGTACATGATCCAGTCATTACAGTGTTGCAAATCACCATGCTACATAGAATAATTTGATACTCTACCCACCCAGCTGGGTTGCCAGGACTAAGACTGCCAACAAACTGAACATGCCTATAGGCCAGGCCACCAAATCACCAACAAAACTATAGGCCAACAGATCATCAACAAAACTCACTCAGATAGGCCTAAAAATCACCAACAAAACTCACTCACATAGGCCAACAGATCATCAACAAAACTCAATCCAACAGGCCAACAAACCACCACAACACTCGCTCAAAACAGCCAAAGGCAGAAATACTACCTGCTGTTGCAAGCATATTCCCAGCACCTCTGTAATAAACACAGTCATGCAGTGAAGTTCATTCTGAAACCTGAAAGCCCAGTTTCCTGTGCAAGATGCCCCTCAGCCTGGGAGTGTTATTATGTAATTACTAGAATGACTGCCTTACAAGACTTCATTGCATTTCGTTGTTATGAAAATTTCAGATCTTACATCCTATAAAAGAACATATATCAACTTCAGGTCTTCACCCTTCTGGGATGTTGTACAGCATTTACAAAACTTGACCCTTGACAATGGAACCAATATGATGTCCCAAAACTACCAACCACTACCACAATACATCCCAGAAGGATAACATCATCAACTACACCTTGACAGAAGCCTAAAATCTCACATCTGTCAACTTATGTCAGGTTGTGGATCTGAAATACATGATGCTGCTATACCGCCTTGACATCAGTAAGGCCAGTGGCTACGGTCTCCACCGAAACTTTCAACCCTGTTCACAAAATGACACATGAAGCAAAGCGTGTGGTGTATTATACCAAAAACAAGGACTGCTTCAACTTCACTGGGAAGCTACTGCATCTGATGAGGCACTCTGGAGGAACTGGCTTTTTTGGAACAACTCTACAGTCAAGTTGTAACTTCTAAGAACACGCTTTAGTCACTCTGACCAATTTAAAAAAGTAAAAAAGCAACACATATTACATACTGTAAAACTATCCACCTTTCAAGAATATAATAAATTACAAAATTATGCATCAGAATTTACACAACGTTAAATGGTACAAGCATTAAGATTTGTATAGGATATCACTTTTTATACATATCAATGAAAACTGATGACCAAGAGGCAGGCCCAGTTCCATGATAAGAAGGAACATATAACAACAGAGCATTTAGGCAATATCTCCCGCATACATTGCCAGAGTGCGATGGTGGACATAGAGATGTCAATTGCAACTACTACTACGACCATCCCATGAACATCTTATTAGCTGTCTTCGTATTACCCTTCTTAGCCTTTCAGGAGGCCACATTCCAAGACGTTACCCCACTAAAATCCTACATACATTTCTTGTCTCCCCCAGGCAACAGTTAACCTTGTGATGTGATGTTACACTGTGTCCTGTATAAATCACAAGAATTCCTCATAATGCAGTGTCCTGAACTGTCCACTGACTGCCTCCCTCTTTATGTCCAAATATTTTTCAAATTCATTGCATCTGAAATGCCTGTGCATTATGTTCTTCCTTCCCATTGTACAATTCTGTTTAATTAAAGGTTTCAGTTTTACAGTGGACACACACACAAACAACTTGCTGCAACTAAGCTGTCCTGTACCAAGTTCCCCAACAACATAGGCCTCTGCATCAATGGTCCCTTTTAAGACTCCAGATCTCTTTTTATGAAATTAGTATTACCTTTGCTTTTAAATTAATAAATTACAGTTTATATTCAGATATACACTGTGATTGAAACAAATCAAGTTCAAAAATGAATTAAAATGTCTCAAATTGGTTCTTTACTTGGTTCAATTTTGATTCAAGCTATCTGCTGAGGCCATCTGCAACCATATCTGCCAACTGCAACAAAGGCACTACTTGAAACATTCACAAAATATTTTTAATAAACCTAAGAGTAGGTCTATCAAAAGTACTTTGAAGTATAAGAGTTTAACCCTTAGGAAGCAAAAATGACTACAGTCAATGCACAGTGTCATGCTGAGAAGAATGAACATCAACTAAGTCATCAGACATGAACAAGAAAAACAAAAAAAATAAATAAATAAATAAAAAAAATAAAATGGGTGGCCATTTATAGACTGGGTCTTTCACACAGTACACTGGGCACTTAATTCTGGTTCCAAGGGTTTAATCTCGTAGCCAGTGGGTTTCACTTCAGCAAACCACAACCATTTGAACTAGCATTCTGGATACCGTCATTAGCAGTCACTATGGTGTACACCTGCCAATGCATGGGGAAATGGAAGTAGACCGCCAATGTTTAACCTTTGGCAATAAAATGGTTAAGTACATATACTAGTCACTTTACTCTGCTCATTTTATTCTGAACACTGTACTCTGGTTGCTTTATCTGGTCACTGTACTCTGGCCACTCTCCTCTGATACCTTCGACCAGGAAACTTCACTCTCAGAAAACAATATCTGGTAATTACTGGACAGAAGGATGGGTGGGCAAAGTGGCAAAAAGAAAAATTTGCTGCTCCTATCAGATATGTATCCCTGACTCTCGAGTCATCCAGCCCATAAACTAGTCATTGTACTGACTTCTTGTAGTTGGTAGAGTGACTAGGCTACAGGAAGGAAGATGTCACAATGTGGGGTACAAATCCCCACGGTGACAAGAGATTCATCTCCTATCCAAGACATCCACACTCAAAATGGGGCCCACCCAGCTTCCTATTCAATTGGTTCAGAGGCTCCTTGCGCCACGAGCAAAGCAGTGGGGGGCACGAGGCTGACCACTCACCTCCATCTAGTGCCAAGGTTGCATTTTTACAATACATTATTTTGGTGCAGTCACAGACGACACGTTTGACAATGAGAAATGATAAGTTTCCTTGCAGTTAGAACCATATAACACTTGTACCACCAAAATGTAGGTTCATGTAATTTCATATACAAGCAAAGAACACTAAAAACTGCCTAACATGCCCTCAACTAAAACAGTGACCACAACAATGCCCCATCCGCTGAGAGTGTGTTAAGAGCAATCTTACATCATTCATCAGTAATGAATTCTTTCTAAAAGGCAACCTTGAATTGATCAACTTTGATTTGTTTCAACTGGAAGTGTACTCAAATGCAACTTGGTTGCTGTATCATTGTGAGTATTTTGTTTGTTCTTTACATAAATACATATAACAATTTAACAGTTACAATATTTGTAAAAAAAAAAAATCAGACCTAATAAAAACTGGTACATATTATAACTATGAGAATGTTCACACCTCTTAACAGATGGTTAACATCTATCTACATTCAAAGCTTTAGGGAAGAGCAATTACTGAATATGCTCTGACCATTGTGTGACTCCAGTGCAGACAGCAGCAGATCTATAAGAATAAACAAGTAATTGGTTTAGTATCTTAACTTTTAACACAATAAAAAGCAAGCAACCCCAATTTACAAACACAATGAACAAAAGACAGTTCCCACTCCAGAGAGTGGGATCTCATTATCACATATTGCACATTTCAAACTAACTGGTCCTCTGTTTACCCTCAACTCAGACTCCATTATACACAATATAAAAGTGTTTTGGTTGAAGTATATTATTTTATGGCGGGATTCATAATTAAGTAGAACATTTTGCATTTAAATGATATAAGGTAAGTAAAAAATAATGTATTATGAAAACCCATGCACAAGCCCAATTATAGAGCTTGGCATCACCTGCCACACCACCATCAACAGCACAATCACTGGAGTGTAGTGTGTGTAGTGTGTAACAGCTGTGATGTTACTGCACTGTAGTGTATATAGTGTGTAACAGCTGTGATGTTACTGCACTGTAGTGTATGTAGTATGTAACAGCTGTGATGTTACTGCACCGTAGTGTATATAGTGTGTAACAGCTGTGATGTTACTGCACTCTAGTGTATGTAGTATGTAACAACTGTGATGTTACTGCACTGTAGTGTATGTAGTGTGTAACAGCTGTGATGTTACTGCACTGTAGTGTATATAGTGTGTAACAGCTGTGATGTTACTGCACTGTAGTGTATATAGTGTGTAACAG
>Ga0123355_10010501_pt1 | contig 14203 bp, 10 predicted proteins | sample TergutEmb28metaG_3_FD_89872 | JGI IMG/M metagenome (GOLD analysis project Ga0123355, IMG submission 89872) | Embiratermes neotenicus P1 segment gut microbial communities from Petit-Saut dam, French Guiana - Emb289 P1 | ecosystem: Host-associated > Arthropoda: Insects > Digestive system > Gut ...
GGAGGTGGGATGTGGGTATATGGACTGGATTGGGCTGACCCAGGATAGAGACAGGTGGCGGACGCTTGTGAGTGCGGTAATGAACCTTCGGGTTCCGTGAAATGCGGGGAATTTCTTGAGTAGCTGCAAAGCAGTTAGCTTCTCAAGAAGGACTCTGCACCATGGAGTAAGTAAGTAGGTAAGTATACAAATAGTAAGATATCGGCCCAAACGCCCACCCAGCCTCCTATACAATTGATACCGGGTCTTTTACGGGGGTAAAGCGGCCGAGGCCTGGCGTTGACCACCCACCCTATCTTGCGCCGAGGATAATGGAAGACTAGTGTCATACCTCTTCTCCCCCTCTGGACCTACGTGGCCTGTTCTAGGGAGAATTTTATAGAAATAATAAGGTTTATCTGAGTCTGTCAACAGAAAAGACCTTGTTTTCAATGTAATGAGTCAATTATGCCTTCTATAGGGCACATTCACAATACACTTATTAAAAATATTTCCAAGGGAATAAGTTATAACCACCAAAGAATGCTGGCACCTAGTCGCATACGAACTCCAGTATAGACGGAGCTGCCCCTTCCTTTAACTTTCACCTGATAAAGACATTATAACGGGTACAGAATTAAGAGGAGTGAAATATGTGTTCAGACACCAGGAATAAAGTAGGTCTTATTCCATTGTTGTTTGCTGTTTATTGTAGCTCAGAATTGTTATGTGAGTATACATTTATGTACGTGTTTGTGCATTATGGCCTCCGTTATGGCGGAGCGTCGCTGCTGGAAGATATTATGTCGAGGACCAAAGCTGGAGGAAAGAAAAGTGTGGCCAACCCACTATGGATTTTTACTACAAAACCCAGCTATATACTCCATGCACCGAAGACATGCGTATAAGACACTAAGAGATAAAGGAAACCCATCTTCTTTCTCTCCCACCAAAAGGATGAACGTTAGCGAACAATTCAGGAGAAAAGCAATTTAAAAGCAATTTGAAATATGTTGGAATGCCTTGTGCAGCTTCTGAATGGGCTAGATACTGTGATTGCATTTTAGGAGCGATGGAATTTTCTAATGGCATTTCTGTTACCTTTTGTGGGAGAAGAAAAAGGAATCGACCTCGGGAACGCAAACAATGGTAGAGATTTTAAATTATTTATTTTTGCTTACCAGAGTCTCACGCTGTGACTGCAATGGTCCGTGACAGATCTCAGGCTTTTATATGACGGCCTGTCTTTAGGGAGACTACGAATCAACTCCGGGTCAGTCTATGTGGAATTTTTGGTGTGAAAAGTGGCACTGGGACAGATTTGTCGGCCAGTAATTAGACTTCCTCCTCTCAATAGTACTTCACCAATACTCATGGACTCGCCTATCACAGGCACTACATAATTTCAGCTATTGACAGCTTCTTCAAAAGACGCACTAATTTTAACAAATTTGGACTCTTCTGTGATGTTATGCAGCACAGATTGGTAGTTAGTTACCGACACGGTGGCTGATTTTAATCTGGGGGAAAAGCAACAAATTTCATGATTTTTAAGTTATTAAAACTTTACCAAATAATGGTTTTGGAAGCATTCAGTCAAAGAGTGTAAGTCCGATACTATGGAATGTCTTCAGGAAGTCCTGAAGAAAAATATCCATAGAAAGTTCCAGTTTTCTTATCAACATATGTTTAAATGCCTGGAGGTTATTTTAAGCCAGGAGAAAAGCATAAGAGACAAGTCTTCTGGAATATGACGCCGTGTCCATTGGTAAGTAGTGACAGGATTTCCGAAGGAGATTGCTTCATCCACTTGCACAGGTTAAACAGTATCAGATTCTATTCGATTTGTACGTCCTAAAACCTGAGATGGAGGTAAAACACTTGTCCGAAACGCCTGTAAATAATTATGAACCGACAGATTACATGAGCAGCCTGAAGCACCGTTGTGAGATATCGAAATGTTGCAAAATTGGTGTAATTTCTGTCTCTTTATTTACGCTTAGTCGTCGTTCTTATTGCCATTTCATTCGACTCCAAATAGCCGCTGTAGTTGAACCATCCTCATTTAACAATGCTAAGTGCTCCTATAACTTTGTTCATCCGTTTTTATGTAGTGAGACTTTTTAAATTTGTATAACTCTAGCGACAAAGGTGAGAGTGTTCTGTGTTCAGTACTGGCGGCTTATGTACTTCAGCACATACCCAAATGTTTATAACATACAAATCCGAAACCAGAGCCGGCCCTAGAGGGATGTGAAACACTGTACCCTCTACTTATTGCTCATGAATTATTAATGTGGTGACGACTCGAAGATGGCACCCCGAACAGTGATATCAGTATAGAAACTTGGTACAGCGTTTTGTTAACTGGAAGGAGGCCTCTTGGGATATCTGCTCGAAAATGGGGAGAAACGTTACACTGTGCGTTAAGGAAATTGTATATCTGAATGCGAATGTTTTGAAGTGGCCCAGAATAGGGCCTGTTGGCTGTTGGCTGTCTGTTTTTCCATACTTTAATTAAACTTTGGGTTTCATGGCGCACGAATTTTCCTCAATAGCTGAGTGAATGTCAGATTATCATGAAGGAATCCGATCAATGGAGTGAGATGTTTATCCTTAATCTGTTCCGGGGAATCAATATTCTGAAACTGGTGGTGACCTCCCACTTCTATAGAAGCCTATTTATAGCCTGTAATTACTACGGTATACGATCTGAAGTTCCTTGAAGCTTACGTTCCGAGATTAACTCATACAGGACCACGGGCGCCCCCTCTTCCATCTTCCATCTTCCTGCCTTCACCTCCGTTCATAATGGTTCTGATATTGTTTAAGAGGTATGGGCATGAAGTTCATATACACAGGTTCCGGTTTACAGTCTTGGTAGAGGGAAAGATTAGGTGCCTTAATGCACACCTCCGGGAAAATTCTTAACGTTTTACAAATTTCTATCACAATATCATTTCCAATTTATATTTGCTGTGTTTCTTGACTATTAAATATACAACAGTACTTGACACTCCTTTTTCTTCTGTCCTGTTTCTAAACGCTTTTATTTTGGACTAATTTGATAAAAGGCAACTTTTCTAACTCAATTCTGGACACGTTAAGATTTATATTATATCTGAAGCTTTGGATTTTTTATATTTGACAGTACAGATCTACCGAAAACTCAAGCCGCTATTTGCCGAAGGATGATGAATGAGTCCACAAAAACACGCTTACATTGCAACAGAAAGAAAGTTTCTTTTTATGACATGTATACATAATATCTCTTTGTCGCCTGAACACGAAGTACTTAGACATACACAAATAAAGCAACAAATATTCAATTGCCTTCATTATTATGAATTCATGTTCTTAAATCAAACAAATGTAATAAAGCATAAAATTTTCTGTTATCTATTCTCGTCCTGTGTCCAAATAATTATTTTTTACAAAGGTTATTCGGCAAGTAAATACCGTCTGCACATATCTCTCGCACATCCTCGAGACTGTCACTTTGCGCATGTGCAGTGACTTCCTCTATCAATTGAGAAGCCACAGACGCCATTTCGTGAAATTCGTTTTATGTTTACGTTTGTTCCTGTGCGTTAAACATGTTTAAGACAATTGAAGGGGCCACCGACTGTGAAATACGGTCTGTAAATCGTTTTTTGAACGCTATGAATGTGGTACCAAGTGAGATTCATCACCAGATCTGTCAAGTGTATGGTGACAATGCGATGAGTGATGACATGGTTAGGAAATGGGTTCGGATGTAGAATGAAAGACGAGAGAACGTGCACGATGAGGCGCGAAGTGGACGTCCATCTTTGGTGAAAGATGATTTAGTGCGTAAGGTCAACAAAAGAGTGCGTGACGACAGACGTTTCACAATTTCTGATCTATCCCTGTACTTTCCTCAGATTTCAAGGACTCTACTCTTTGGCATTGTCAGTAGTGGCTAACACCGCAGGCGGCCGCATTCTATGAGGAGGGTATGCAAAAACTTGTTCCCCGCTACGGTAAGTGCCTCAATAATGGCGGCGAATATTTGGAAAAAATAGTTTGAAGAATGTAAACTCTGATAACAATAAAATTTTATACGAAACCTTACTCGATTTTTCTTACAGCGAAACGGTACTTACTTTCTGAACAATCCTCGTACATTAAACTGCGTATGATTTTAGCAGCGCAACAGTTGTGAATATAGAACGCTTCGAGGTGAAGACGCACAAAAGCCACCAAATATGATGCATACTTGGTGTTTGCTGCAAAGTAGGCAACAACCCATCCATGTTGTAGAAGCTAGATCCTTCCGAAATTGGATAGCTCACGATTTGTGTCACAACTGAGTGCCTACAGATTATTTTGTGAAGAGATGGGGTGCAGCCCTTGAAGCCGAGATTGAAATTAATGCAGAAGAGGCGTATTGTTATGGAGTGAATTAAGAGGAGGCTAAAAATTTGAGGTAAGGAGATAAAACTAACTTTGCCAAAGAATTTATACATTGCAGACAGAGGCGATCGTGGGGTTTCCTGGTACGATTTTCTGTATCCCTATATCTAATTTTGTGCAAATTATCTAGATCTCTGTCAGTCTGCCTGCAGGGTTATTTACGTAATCCTTCCTCCAGAATAAACCCTTAATCACTAATTCCAAAACTTAAAAATTTATTCGGCTCTTATGACGACAAGAAAGGAAGCTTCGTACTTCAAATTATCGACTCTATAATTTTGATTTACGATATTTGCAACACGTGACAAATCTAAGTAAAAACGCTGTGAAAGTTAAATTTATTTTTTACTTGACATTACTGTTAAGTTCATTCCCAATGTACAAGTTTTGGTGATCCAAGGTAAAAAAGCTTTTCACGTCTTGCATTGAACTGCTATCAGAATACGCACACTTAAAGAAATATTAATTTAACAAATAAACGTATATTGTTAGGTACATTTGAACAATGTGCAGTATTTGAGTCTTCCATACACGCAATCATGTTCACTCACAGAGAAAAATTGAAAACAAACTGACTCAATACAAAATATTTTCAATAATTTAATATCCTATTTTACGCTTTTTTTTTGTGTCTGACCTCATTCCACCTACTCACTGTAGGCGCAGAGGGTTGTTGTTGCACCTGTTTGCACGTCAGTGATATACTACAACGACAAACATACACTCGGTAGGACTCCTCAGGACGAGGTATCGGCCCGAAGCAAAGACCTCTACCTGCACAACACACAACACTCACAACAGACACAACTCAAGCCCCCGGCAACATTCGAACTCGCAATCTCAACAATCGAACGACCGCTGACCCACGCTTTAGAAAGCGCGGCCATCGGCATCAGGTTTGGCTTGTACAGAAAGTTTCTAAATACAAGTAATTTACATTGTAATACGGGAATTCACTTTACATATAGGGAGTGTGACACAGACGCGGATTGCTTAATTGCAAAATTATTCGCATTTATTTTATTTTATTTTTGCCTTGCTCTTTTTAAGAAATGTGAATTTTGAATGATCAGTAATAATTTTCTGTTGGGTGTAATTCATGCCAGAGAGTCAACTGTCTTCCAACAGCGCATTTATGTGAAGGACAGTCATGTTCCATATGCTCCGTCACATACCGTACTCACTTATTCATCCGTCCGTCCATTATCCCGTCTGCCGTATTATCTATGTTTAACTATAGACGTCATAAAGAGTCTTTTTTATGAGTACAGAAATTTGGCCGTCACTTTCTGTATGAACTGGAACATATATCTGAGAAATGCTACTCTCTTTGGAACAAAACTTTCTAGATTTGCATTATACTTTAAAGTTTTATGTGAAGGAAAATGAAGAAAGCTTCAAGTTAGGGAACTATGGAAGTGATTATAAACCACGATGAGGTAATTTTTATTCCAAGGGACCAAACAAACTCTGAAGAACCGACTGCAGCTTGATAGTTTGCAAACTAAAGTTGAACACTAATTGTACCCACGTCCTGTTGGTCCTGATCTGTTTTTACGTGGGGACTGATTAGGAACTCTGATTTTACTGTAAATTACAGTCGGAACAGATGTGCTGAAAATCGATTTTCAATTTTCATGAAACTACAGACATGTTCTCTTTTTTGAGCGGTGAACTTAAAGGGACTGTCATTTCTAAATAGTCTAAAACTACCCCAGTGGTCTAATTTAGTTGGGCTTTTAATTGTCTTAAATTTAGCTGCGAAAACTGTGGAATAATTTTGTTCTGCCACAAATAAAGTTTGATTTTATTGATCAACTTCATGGAAAATGCGTTTTATTGACATAATGAAATACTCTTGGCTGATCAAGGATCTAAACTTTTATAGCGTTTACGTTTCATTATAATCTTCACAAAAGCCAACGGTTGCACTATCCAGAGCTGATTTAATCAAATTCAGTCCACAAGGTGCACAGTTTCTATAACCACCCTCATAATACTATATTTGCATCTGCTCGAATGAGTCCCAAGATATAATATATTCATGGTGTCCGGACTAAACTTTATGTAAGAGTTTAGAGCTTATTCTACATGTTCAGTCTACTTTATTTGTGGATTCATATAGTGTCTAAATTACATTACCCTAAATTAACGTTCCTCAGCCTATGGTTCGCGACCGAAAATTGGGTAGCCAAGGTAATATACCGGTTCAAAAAACAATGATTTGTGCGATGATTTTACGACTTATGTGTTTATTTTTATTTCATGAAATTATTAAAACTTCTCATCCGTTACACGATTAATGTTTTTTTTTTTTGTTTTACCCCTCTCTTTATTTCTGACTTTAGTGTTCGCAAGACAACACAATTGGCTTAAATTGGGTCGCGGCTCAAAATGTTTGAGAAGCACTGTTCTAAATATTAATGCCATTTGCAAAATGGGAAACTTAACCGAACTTCAAGCCATTTCCTCAAAATGGTACCTAGTTCCATTGGCCTGTGTTGGAGATTATCATTTAACAGCCGCAGTCAGTGTAGCTACACCACAACTTTGCGGCTAATGACTGTATCTCTGCTACTTGTCTCGTACCGCGTTCTAAAGCAGCCTTGGTGTTCAGTACAGAAGCGTGTTTGGGTTTGTTGCTGAACTTATGTTTACAGCTCCGCGTACAGTTATTTTTGTGAAATATATTTCAATAAAATGTCTCCAATTATAAAACCTAGCTTCGCTTTAATTAAGGGCACAACAATGAGAAACGTCTATATCAATAATTGACCAACGAGATGCAACACAAAGCAGTCTTTTTATTATTCTGCAAGTTCACTCTACATGTTTCGGGTGTCAACCACATCCATCACCAGGAGTACATAAAACTGTAACTACAGCCTCCGTTACTGGTATTCCCTCCAACGTGGCCAAGCTTGGCCACGTTGGAGTACCAGTAACGGAGGCTGTAGTTACAGTTTTGTGCTCTCCTGATGATGGGTGTGATTGGTCGCGTTGGAGGGAGGTAGCTGTGCAAACAATATCACCAGTACCGGAGGCTGTAGTTACAGTTTTGTGTACTGCTGATGATAGGTGTGGTTGGCCGCGTTGGAGGGAGGTAGCTGCGCAAACAATATGACCAGTACCGGAGGCTGTAGTTACAGTTTTGTGTACTTCTGATGATAGGTGTGGTTAGCCACGTTGGAGGGAGGTAGCTGCACAAAGAATATGACCAGTACCGGAGGCTGTAGTAACAGTTTTGTGTACTGCTGATGATGGGTGTGGTTGACACCCGAAACATGTAGAGTGAACTTGCAGAATAATAAATAGACTGCTTTGTGTTGCATCTCGTAGGACAGTTATTAATATAGATCAGCGGTGCACGGAACCATAAACATAAACATAAAAAACGAGAAAAGTCTTGCTCTTAAAAGTCCTGCAAGAACCAGCAAAGGGAAGGAATTTTAAATGGAAATTTACCCAAAACTTTTCGAGAACTTTGTTGTTCAGTGCAGTAAAACTTAAATTATTTTTGAAATTTATGGTTCCTCTTATTACACGCATATTAATTCTTTTAAATTGTCTACTGTGGCATCAAAATATTCAAGGACTTCCACAGGATCCTGAATTTGCTTCATTTCTATAGAGCGAAATGCGTATTTGCAAACATTCTTACGATCAGAAGTTTTCACACATTAAGTAACTGCGCCATTTTTTTTTAATGAAAATGTTCTTTTCAAGCAACGTCAAACTTCAAATAGTCCCAAACGGGTATTATTAGTCTCATTCTCCATCTTGGAAAGCTACACTTCCTTCAGTATACTTTTAATGGTATTTCCAACACCGCCTGTAGAATTCTTCATATTTTCTATCCTATCTAGATCTTCAGTTCTAAATTCAAACGAAACTTTACTGGGGTAAAGACCTCCAACAACTTGTTTTTTTACGTCTCTGTATGCGGATTCAGACCAATACGACCCAGGGCCTTCTCACTTCTGGTTTTCTAAAACCTGTGTTTATGAATTTGGTAGGACTTTTTGGATAAGAGTTGGGTAGGTCACATTTTTGTGTACTGGCACAGGACAATACAAAACTGGAAACACAATGACAAGTCTGTCATTGTGCCTGAATCGAGGTTCCAACTCGCGGTCCCAGTGTTTGTAGATCGGAAAGATAATGTGATCGGCCTTTGATTTTTTAGTTATATTCCTTTTTTATTTAACTGCTGCGTGTCACGATATTGGGAAATATGGCGTCTAATTAGAAGGAACTTCCGATTAATATTTAACTGTGATATTAGGAGACTCAATTTAGTCATATTATATGTAACAGGGACATAACAGTAAAGTGGAATGAGAGAGGGAAATTATTTAATGCTTTAGTTTTCAGACATTGAGGTTTTAGTGTGTGAGGAAAAAGAGAAAATTATGTTTTTTTCATGGTACATAAACCAGATTTTGTACAGGGCGTTTCATAATGTACTCCGGGATTACAAAAATTTATTATAGGAAAACCGTAAGACAGGTATTTACGAAACCTGTACAGATTGAAGGAACAATTCAAAAACTTTTCCCACTAAGTTGTTTTGCATCGTATTTCACATTTCTGCCGCTAGGCGATGCGAGTGTATGTAGTGAGAGAATGGCCGCTCAGGGGGAGTAATCGTTTTGTGTGTTGGAATATCACACGAGTAGGTATGTGGATAATGTGCAACGTGCATTTCTTGTAAAGTACGCAAAGGTATTCGTCCCACCATTGCCATGTGACCTCGCTGAACTAAAGGCACGGATCATTGCAGCAGCGAAGAATATCGATGCACTCATGTTGACGCATGTGTGGCAAGAACTTGAATATCGTATCGATGTGTGCTGTATCACCCGTAGTGCACACATCGAACAGCTCTAGTTGTCAAAAAAAAATAAGTTTTTTTGTGGCTGTGAACAATTCCATTAAGGTAGGTCCTTTGGTTTTCTTGTTATAAATGCTTGTAATTACGGAGAACATTATGAAACGCTCTGTATATTAATGAAGAAATTTGTCGTGCAGTTACCCAGTTCCAACGAAATTATGTACCCGTATGCGCTCCAGAGAGGTTATTTTTTTATTTGTCCATAATAGTACAATCGTGGGGAGAATATGAGGAATACCTGTAGCCATATCTTTGACGACACTGGCTCAGTACTGCATCCAATACCTGTATTTGGTATTTGTAATTTATAAAATACGCAATTAATTGCCCAGGGTCCCAAAGAGAGTAGATATTTGCAGAGAAGGATGTGTACCTGCCAAATGCGGTATGTATTCAAGATCACACTGTTCTAAAACCTCTGACCACCTATCCTAAGGAGCATCTGGTGTAGGTTGTGAAAGCATTTTGGTACCCGCAGAGCTAAATTGCATTCCTCATTCATTTAGAGGACAAAAGTAACTTTATATATCGCAGTACGTAAAATGAGTAAAAAGAAATTGGAATTAAACAGTCGTGTGTCAGCATCCACCCAGGCAAGGAGGAAATACTACAAAAGGAACAGGAGGCGGACCCGACTCAACGCCAGACCGTAGGACCCCAAAAAATCTCGAAAAACTAATTGACTTGAACACAAGAATATACCCGAAAACCCAACCTGATGACCGGCAGAAACACGAGAACAGCAACAGCGAGAAGAACACACACACTAATATTAACCCCACCCCCCAACAACTTACCGGAAGCAACTCAGCAGAAAGGACCTGCTACACCTACCCCGTCCACAGCCACGAAGTTCCTTTAGTGTTACGTACAGACAGTACAAAAAGATTCTCTTACTCTAATTGTAATGCATGCGGGATCCCGACTGCAAAGTGGTAAAACAACACTGTAAGAATAGAGATGTAAAATAAGTTCCTAAGTCCAGCCTGAAGATGACCCCCATGGGTCGAAACATGTTGTAATAACATTAACCTACACTGTTATTGTTGTGGTGACGGAAAATAAAAATTGTTAATTTAAAATAAACTTAATAAATTGGAATTAGTTTTTTGATCATTGAAAACATACTGTATTTTGAACTGTCTTTTGCTTGTTGATTCGAATGCAACAATGTGTCAACTATATGAGTTATGCAGCCCGCAGTAAGCAATTTAGTGTCACTTCTTCATAGTTTGATCAAGGATTAATTTTAATTCTGTCTTTTCAAAATTCCCTACTGAGTAGCAGAGTCGAATTGCACTCGTGTAACAAGTTCAGAAAAAGCACATAAAACAATGTTTGGTTTAGAAACTTCTTAGCGGAGAATGTTTGCCATTCTGAAGTACCTGACGATATCCAAATTTATGGAGTATTACAAAAACGAAGATCCATTTGTGAGATATGGAAGTTATGGTACTGCGTTTAGTCTGTACAAGTGTGGCATTACCCTAGCAATGTGTGCGGACAAGAACACTTAATTTAGAAATCTCTCTACATTTCTGTGTGCTAGAGCAATTAAGAGGACAAGAATTTGCTTGTATAATGAAGCTGCCTTAAACTGGGTGTTTTAGAAGTATAATAGCATTTACAGTTATGAAAGGGCAGCTTATGCATAAAGTATCTGCGCTTTGTAGCCTAAAGTAGAGTTAGGTATTTTGACCACACTTATCTATAAAAGTTTCAGTTTTTATTTACTGCGGATTTTTAGGCGCTTTTCGCAAAATTGCGAAAAGCGCCTATTAGTTTCGTCGTGTCTGTCCGTACGTCTGTCCGCATGAAAGAACTCGGCTCCCACTGGAAGGATTTTCATGAAATTTGATATTTGAATATTTTTCGAAAATCTGTCCAGAAAATAAAAGCCTCATTAAAATCGGACAAGAAAAACGAGTACTTTACGTGAATACCAATATAACTTTTCGATCATATCTCGCTCATTTCTCCTTAAAATGAAAAATGTTTCAGACAAAAGTTGTAGAGAAACTCGAAACACAAATTTTATGTTCAGTAACATTTTTCGAAAATCATGACGGTTATGAGACAATGTAGAACAATTTAGTAGTGCGGAGCAGGTCGAAGAAGACAATATGGCGCATGCGCACTTCATGCTGGGTACCTAAGGCTACAAATACACACAAGTTGTGTAATACTGATTGCTTTTCCACTGCAACAATGGTTGCACGAAAACGCCTCAATGTTACGTTACAGTACATTGTCTGTACTGCTATTCCATTAAATTACTTTATCATTATTGTGATGTTGTCGGCTTGAGGCTTGCTGCCACATTCGTCTGTACACTGCGCTACACTAATCTTTTTCCTGATCATCACAGCTGTCACGAATTGTTTCCTGCAGAGAAAGAGTACGTATCTACCGTGCATGTAAGAGCCCTTGTTTCTCTGCAGTTCAACTTATATTATTTATTTGAAGAATTTTGAATTGCCGATCTCCAGCTTTGAAGCAGGTCTGTCAATAGTTGAAAACATTTCTCGATGCTGGACGGAGTTCTTGTCTTGAAATATTATCATCGCTTTGAATATTATCTTGCGTCTCTTGTCATGACTGAACTTTTTTCAAATTCTGTGTCCCCACAAATAAAAATCTCACAGATTCAAGACAGAAACTTAGCAAGCCACCATCCGCAATTTATCAGCTTTCGCAGAATACCCCTTCTACAGGGTCATCGAAAAAGATGGACGGGATTTGAAACCGCTATAACTTAAAAAGTACTAGACGGATTTACACGTTTGGCGTCTTAAAATGTCCAGAAAAGTTTGAAGTTTTGGACTTATGTTAGTACATTTCAATATGTGCAATGTTTTAGCTCTGGAAACTTCCAAACTAAATTCTATCTCCTGCCACCTTTTCTGAATTATGTCTCGTGTTACAGTTTCAATGGCTGATGTGATCCTTTCTTGCATGTGCTGGATATTCCTTATCTTCTCAGCATACACAATGTTCTTAACGTACCCCCATAGGAAAAAAATCAAGTGGAGAGAGATCTGGGCTTCGAGATGGCCAGGGTATTGGTGCACCCCTTCCAATCCAGGCATCAGGGAATCTCTCAACGTCAGTCACAACGCAACTGAAATGGGGAGGAGCTCCCTCTTGCATAAAAATAACCCTACTTACAGTTTCTTTTTCGAAGGTTTCAATCTGTGGAAACACGAACTGTTCAAGTAAATCGAGATAAACAATACCGTCCATCTTTTTCAATGACCCTGTATTACAGCCACTGAAGTTTTTTCTGTGTGAGTACAGGTCTTGTACTGCATGCAGCAACTCATTGTACAGTTATTTCTCTTCTATCGATTCTCTAAATAGTAGTGTCAGAATTAAATGTACAGAAGGAGGGAAATTTATTCGGTTCTTTGATTTTCTGCGCACGCATTTCACACTAGCCCCGGACCCCAAGGTCAGGCACAGGATTCTCTTGAACTCCACTGAATCTTCGAAAAAACAGTGTCTGTTATTCCGGCTGTTTACATTCCCATTAAAATAAATTAACCTCATCGAAGAAAAAAGCGATTTACGGATAACGAAATTCATTGGCTACCGATTCTTGAAACTACTAGTTACTACTTACAAAATCTGCTTTTTTGTTCCCAATCTAGAGGAAAGGGTTATGCCGTTATATGTTTAGATGTGTGTAGATTTGAAAGTTTTCTTTCATCTTGATCTCAGGATTTTGACAGCCCACTTTCAAGTACCTACCTACTTACTTACTTACTAACTTACTTACTCCATGGAACGGAGTCATTCTTGAGGAGCTAATCGGTTTCTAAGCTAGTCAAGAAATTCCCCACATTCTATAGAACCCGAATGTTCATTATCGCATTCACAAGTGTCCACCACCTGTCCCTATCCTGAGCCAGCTCGATCCAGTCCATGCCCTCACATCCCAATTCCTGAAGATCCACCTTAACGTACCTACACTTGTAACATATTCTTGTGTGCCTCCTCCCATCGAACGCAGCAGCTTCTAATTTCTTTTTGGCTAAGTGTCACCTTTACGTGCTCTCATTAACACAGCACTGAATCTGTCTTTCTAATTGTGTTGACAATTCTTGTATTCTTTTGGCACTGCACGGTTGACGCGAGATATAAACAAATAATGCGAGGGTACTGCAAATGAACACTATTTGGTGGACAGAATACATTTCTCACACGCATTGTGCGACCGCTGTCTGGGGCTCATTTACCGCGCGCCTGAGCGCCCTTCTCACGTTCCATCACTGATAAGAAACGGTGTATGGTTCAAAAGTCCCTTCAGCAAGCCGGAATCTTAGTTTCTACGGTCAGGGACATGGTTATAAATAACAGTTTATTGTGATCGGTGGTTGTGGGTTAAAGTGTGAATTTATTGCTGGCTTATATTAAAGTAACGAATGAAGAAGGAGAAACGGCAGTTTCTAACCAAATTACTATTTAGCGGCTGTCATGCATGCCCACGATGTCGTGTAGTGCCCATTTTCGTAAATTAACTTAGTTGCAAATTGTTACAAAATTGTTAATTGCGTTATTTCGATAGACGAAAAAAATATGAGATCTTCATAACGTCGCAAAACGGCTTCAGGGGTGGGAACTTCTGCCGACAAAATAAAGTTTACCAGTTTCAGTAATTTTTTCCTGTTCTGAGACACACACACACACACATACACACACACCACACACACCAGACACACACATACACACCACACACACACACACACACACACAAACACACACACACCACACACACACACCACACACACACACACCACACACACACACAAACACGCACCACACACACACATACACACACACCACACACACCAGACACACACATACACACCACACAAACACACACACACACAC
>Ga0123355_10010503_pt1 | contig 14202 bp, 26 predicted proteins | sample TergutEmb28metaG_3_FD_89872 | JGI IMG/M metagenome (GOLD analysis project Ga0123355, IMG submission 89872) | Embiratermes neotenicus P1 segment gut microbial communities from Petit-Saut dam, French Guiana - Emb289 P1 | ecosystem: Host-associated > Arthropoda: Insects > Digestive system > Gut ...
AGCTGACGATTAGAGGGTTTAATGAAAAAGTATACAACATATGTATGTGGGAAATGTGGAAATGAACCCCAAAACCACGATGTTGAGGAGGCTATTAAGTGAATGAAAAAATAAGGGGATTAATAGAACGTGAAAACACTCTATATAGGAGTTGGGCAGGGAGTATCCCTGAAGCAAATACAGAACTTAACAACTTGCAACGTGAAAAAATCAATGCTTTCTATCTTGATAGCGGAACTGCTTACATTGGCAAAATAAATTATCATGGCGATGAACGAAAAAATTCAGCAGTGGAAAATGTTCTCACACTATACACCGGCGATATAATATATAACTTCGGGGTCGATTATATCATTCCAACAATGGATAACAATCTAGCAATAATGATTGTTGAGTGGAATAGCACTGGACTTCCAACGAACTTAAGCCTTATTGATAAAATAACACATAGAATTAAGGAAATAGGCGGATTACAATTGACGTGGAGTTAGTTGTAATAAAACTCCAATTTTACTAGGAGGACTATTTTGTGACTAAAAAAATGTCATTATCTATCAAAATTGCAGCAAAATTAGCACAAAAGCAAGGTTATCATCCTTGTGAATTAGGTGTGATGCTATCGTTTGGTGCATGGGGAATTAAGCTAAACGATAATATGGTACCTGATGAAGATATTCTTGGAAGTAAAATGAACATTGACACTCATAAACATTTAGATGAATCAATAACAAAAGTCATACATTCCTTAAACGCTTGTGAGTACGCAAGGATTTTTATATCAGATGTGCAGCAAGCATCAAAGGCCGATAATACTAAATTCCTCATCGGAGAGCAATGGTTTGATAGCCGAATATTAAAACGTGCTTATGACATTATTGGCAAGCCTCCATATATACACGAGACAGGAGCAATGGATTGTTATTGGTTTTTAGAAGACTTCAAAAAATACTATCTAATAATTATTGAAGGTGTAAATGGTACGGCAGTTATTGCGCCGTTACAAGTAGCATAAAACGAAGACTTTATTTTGAATTATGGAAGGGCTAAATATGAAAACAATTTAAACGAGGGTGAATACTACGTGAACATAGCTGTTTTAAGAGAACAATGGCTAATCCTGGTTGCGGAAACATCAAAGCTGAGGAAGGAGTTCTTATCACAATCCGATGAAGTGCGTGATACAGACCATCCACGGACAGCCATAGAGGAAGAATTAGGGACAAACCTTCGCAAAGCTGAAAAATCTGAAAAGGATTTTTTGAATGCTTCATTTGCTAATATAAGAAACGAATATATAGCAGGAATCGAAAGCAAGTTGCAAAGGGGGAGAGTTAAAAGCATTTTAGCAAGTTGCTATGATAGCACATATACGTCGTATCAACAGAGAATAGAAATATACTATCTCTATGGATGGCGATATTACAAAGGCGATAATGGTTATGAATGTTTGCGAAAAGATAACTCAACGACAAGAGGCTGCACAAATAAAACATCGCTACAATACGCTAAATACTTATCGCACACAGATATGCAGTATAAAGACTCACGTTTGGAACATTAACGATTACAGAGTTCAATGTTATTCATTGCAAGTCGGGACGTGAAAAATCTGATTATATTTCGAAGCATGAGGAGAATTAAATGGATGATAAAAAAGAAAAATTATACGATAAAGTAAATCAAGTAATGAAGGGTTATGGCATCACGGATGACGCAAGCTATGAGTCTTTTCGGGATGACAATCAAGAAAATGGTAGGTTTGAACTGTTTAAAGATGAAGTGTGTGCCGCTGCGATTAATGCATTGATAGAATGAGATAGATGATGTCTTACGAGAGATGTTGCCGTTGTTATCGCGAATTTATTCTAATTTAACACAGGTATGTTGCTGCGGAGCTGAAAAGGAGATACTTACGAAAGAAATTATCGCGTGTGATTAGACGAAGAGTTGCCCTATGACAGCATTCAGGAAGGCGCGGTGCCTGATGGAGCAATCCACTAATACATGAAAGAGGTATACGAAGAAATGCGTGCTGATATAATAGCAAATCTAAGAGAAGGGAACCTGTTTGACTTTCTTGCGCAGAATGGGCATCATGTTCCTAAAGATGATATGAAAGTACTTGCTATGGAGTTGAGCTATGGTCTTCATGTTGCTATGCAGAGAGATGGAACCCCTTTATAATAGGGCCGTTAAAGCCGTTAAAGAAAATCTTGAAAACCGCTAGAACTAAAGCGAGGAGGACAGAAATGAATGCAGAACGTATCGATTTCGTAAAAAAATGTGGAGAAGTGCTCAATATAGCGAAGCCACATCTGGTAAGTTGTGAGTTGGTATTGGGGAAAGACCTTGGCAAGCGAATATGGAATCCAAACGGAGGCAAATTCACGCCTATGCCAGATGATGAGTACGTTGTCGTGACCTGTCAAAACGCGCATACCTATACACTATGCATAGAAGCAAACACGCTTATGGGAATCGCCACAGATATTTTTGACGCAATGAAACACAAATAGGAGGCTTGATATGGAGCTTAAACGATTTGGAAAATATCATGAGGTTACACAATGCCCGCATTGCGATGCGGGCATTGAATGTTCAGAGTGCTATACCCAACTTCAATATTGTAATAAGTGTGGCAAGGAAACAGCACCTCCGGAAACATTCTTGATCTTCTCACAAGACAGGTACGGTGGCGCAGATAGTCTTGTCCAGGACACTGTTACTTTAATGATTAATGGAAAGGCACTTGCTTATGCTCATATAAACAAACATGAAGAAGATAAAAGCGCTGATGTGGCACACTTGCAGTTAGGTTATATTGATGAACATAACAAAACAGAACAAGTAGCAAGCATCATTTCTGATTTTGCGAAATGGCTACGGTTTGAATGGAACACCGCTGACAAGCAAGCACCGCAGTTTCCCACTATTCTTGTTCGGTTGATAGGATATAAAACCCATAAAAACAGACCACATCCATATCAGCTAGAGCAGTTTGTCGCATTGCAAGATGCTACAAAGATAACATTAGAGCACCTCGCTCGGGATTTTACATCAATTGAGGTGATACAATGAAAACAGCTAATAAAGACGCTTTACAAATGCTGATTAATGCAGTTGACGACTCCATACAAGCGGGTGTAATAAAGGGTAAAATATTTGACATGCAGAAGCATACAAAATATATTGCGGCCAATGAGTTAGGTTTGTTATTGGCCATTAATCCAAAAGATATAGAGATTGAATGCAAGCCCAGCATGAGCTTCGCCATGACAACTTTTATATGCGATCTCTTCGGGTTCGGCATAACAAATAATGAAGAGGATACCAAAGAACGCTACCAAGATTTCTTATGCATGATTGACTATCTTAGTATTACTGCTGGCCCCAAGCCAACTGAAATCACGGTATCCTTCTCGGTAAATGATGTATGGAAAGAATAGTAAGGAACATAACTATAACAAGGTAATGCTCAGTTGAGGGAATGTCAAATAATTTATTATAGCATGTCATTGCTCACCGATAATGAAGCCGAAAGGCCATCACGGCACGTATTGAAAGTGCTGTGATTAAGTATTTAGGGGTATAAACGAAGACGAATATTAAGAGAGGTTATTATGGGTATGCAAATTACTGTTGAACGTAAAAAAATACAACGCACATTTTACATGCTTGAATTTAACCACAAGCATGGTGATGGTGGTTTTGCTTTCGATTGTGATAAGCATGGAAATCTTTTGCCAGACGTGAATGATTGTGCAATGCAGAACTATTATAACTGTGTAAATGATACGACTAATTTTATGCCCATGGGTGTAATACAATATACACACTCTTGGATAGAAAACGCTCGTGGTCTATGTAATTGTGGTACGGAGATTGAGCTACGGGATGAATATCACGGGGCATGTCAATGCAATAGCTGCGGACAATGTTACAACCTTATGGGACAATCGCTTGTTCCTCCCGAATATTGGCTAGAAGATACTCATGATGAGTATGATGACTGAAAAAACATTGTTGGCAATAGGCTCTATAAATCAATGAGGGGGATATAAATGGCTCAGCATAGAAAGAACATAGATATGTGGTATGGCGACAAATTCAAACCAAAGATGTATCATGCCGATGCCTTCTTTTACCCTCATAGCAGCGCTGGTTTTTGCTATAGGGGTAACATATATAATGACAGCGGCGAAATAATAGGCGACTATGGTGCTAACTGTAGCGTGTGGATATGGAAAAATTTCAAGATTGTATGGAGGTAGACATGACAGACTTAGGTATTGACAAGGAAAAACTCGCGTCTGCTCTACTCCACAATTGGGATGGGCTTCATGCGCTACAGCTTAAATATACTGCGGCACAGTTAAAGGATGTTGAGCTAAATGATATGTTTGAGGCAACGTATAACTCTGTGTTAAGTGAACATGAGTTTTATGCTAACAAACAAGCATTATGCAAAAGATATAATGTTGAAGCTGGCGAAAGAATAACAAGTTATAGCAATATATCATTATTGTCTGACTCTGACCATGAGAGATTATTAGACATCGCTAAAGAAAAGCAGTTAAGTCTTGGTTATCTCAACGAAGATGGGACATATAAAGTTGGATACAATGGCTCGTTAATAAGAAGGACTGCTGAAGACGAGCTAGTTATGTTTTTCATATCGCTGCTTCCACAATCACTACAAGATACATTAAAACCAGCTATGAGGAACTATACAAGTAAAACGAAAGTCATTGAATTGATTATGAGATATAGCGACCCCGGAGGGCGTGGTGTGGCTCAATAGGAGGAATGAAAAATGGGCAAAATCAAGACACTAGCGGGTTGGACTGGAACGTTTTCATCTTACTTTACTAAGGGTGATGAAATTGATGAAGCAACATATGACCATTTTTTAAACATACTACCCCCCCTCAGTCTCAAGGGTGGGCAGGGATATTATGCGGGCTTTCAAGTTTCAGAACCCATTTGTGATGGGATAGATGATAATGACCGCATGAGAGCACTATATAACACCTTTGGAGAAAAAGATGGGAGACACTTTTACCTCGGATTAAATTTCAAAGGTGAAGTCAATAGCTGTTACAAACCTTGTATATATACTGGATAAATATTTATAGCATGAATACGATATAGCGGAGGAGTATCTATGGGAAGAGAATGGGAACTTGGAAAGGATGTTCATGAACAAGATAATTTGCTAGATGGGCTTACTTTTGATTGTCTAATAGTGGCCGTAAGTTGCAATTGCAAAGTTATTGATGAAGATAGCGTAAGGCAAACCGTAAAAGAAATGTTTGATGCCAATGCACAAGACATGAACGATCTTCTTGACAAAAACATAGGAGAAATTATAAAAAGAGCTAAAAAAGGTAGAGATTGAAAATTAACTTTTCATAAAAGGATGTGATTAATTAGTAAAGTGGTGGCTGCTAAAGGCATTATTTAACTAAGCAGTGGTTGATTATAACTGTAGAATGTACAGCAAAAGTATGACATATTCATGATTTAATCAAAGACAGGCGATATACAAAGGAGTAATCGTATAAGAATGCCCCATTATAGTTCAAAGGAGTAAACTATTAAATGAAGATACAAAGCTTAAGCATTTCTGTTCCTGCGGGATGCGGCAACCGATGCAAGTTTGGTGTATGTTATATGCACCGTAATAAGTACGCAAATCAAATTGAAAACAATGCTCGTTATTTTGACTTATATGAAAAAGACTATATTAATAGAATGGCCTATGCAAGAGACAATGGATGCAACTCGGTTATGCTAACTGGTGACGGAGAACCCTTGCTTAACAGGGATTTCCTGAAGTTTTTTACTCACTGCAATAGGCTACTTACGAAACCATTCAGGCAAATCGAGCTGCAAACGAGCGGGCAAACCCTTAATGATGAGTGCCTGTGTTTTTTGAGGAGTACAGTTGGGGTCTCCGTTATTAGCCTGTCTATTAGCGCATTGGACTCCATAGATAACAGAAATTACAATAATCCTATAAATGAACAGTACTGGGTTGATATTGCTCATCTATGCAGTGAAATAAAACAATATGATTTTACACTCAGACTAAGCTTAAACCTAACGAGTTGGTTTAGCGATGTATCTGTCAATGAGATATTTACGTCTGCTAAAAATCTAGGAGCGAATCAGCTTCTTTTCAGAGTGCTATATGAAGATGGTGGAGATTCGGCCGAGGAGCAATGGGTACGAAATCATAGCTGTACACTATTGAAGATAAATGAAATAAGAGAGTACATAACTACCAATGGAAGGGCTTTGAACAGACTTCCATTTGGCGCAATCAAATATAGCGTTGAAGGAATTTCTTGCGTTCTCGATGCAGATTGTATGCACCGCGAGGTTACAGAGGATTTAAAGTATTTAGTGTTACAGCCAGACTGTAAATTGTATAGCCATTGGAGTGATGTTGGGAGCTTAATATTCTAAAGGAGACTAAAACATGGATAATACTCATTTGACGAATATGATAGTTGAGATTATTGACGTACACACTTATCTTCGTAAGCAAGACGATGGCATCTACTACACTGAGTTATACGCTGATTATAGAAACGAGTTTTGCCAACAAATAATTAAGGAGCTGTTTAGCAATGGCAACCCTAGAGACAAGTTCACTGATTTAATAAGCGAATCCTGGGATGATGCCAGACTCATTGAGGAAAATGTAATTACTAACATGATTAGAGAGCATCTGAGCGAATTTAATGAAGGCATCTCTGATGAACAAGATAATTTTATCAGCGATTGGGTCTGCAACAATGTAATTATTCAGTATCCATATGAACATTACTTGCAGCAGGATGTCTGTATTAATATTTACGTGGATACAGGCGACGGCAATTATGATTTTACGCAGAATCAATTGTTTGGCTTTTATGCAGATCCTGATAGCTTCGATGGACACGGCGTTTCTTCGTTAGTGTGGTTGATGAAGCAACAAGGCTATACAACTGAACAAATCGTAAGCTTGGTAAAACATGAAAACACACATGGAAGCAAATTGCTCGAAAGCATTAAGCAAGAATGCGAAAATACATCTTCTTCTATGAACACGCTTTCCTTCTTTGTGAAAATGACACTGAAGGAAGCTTTCGACTTGCACGAATTATTATCAAAGGGGCTAACAGACACTAAACATGAAGATGCCAAACAACATAACGCGAAAGCAGCGGCTGAACCCGAGGCTATCATCATTAAAAGAGAAACCCATTGCGGCTTGTATGATCCATGGAATGGTGCCGGCGGCATATTGGATATAGACCTTGAGCATGATGTAAAACTGCCGATTAAGTTTATAGACAGTGCGCTGCCAGATGGATGTCGTGGTCAATATGGAGCGAGGAATACTTATGGTCTTTGCTCATCTTTTTGGTCCGAAAATACGATAAAGGTAGCCGCATAATGAAGAGATATAAAATAACGCATGACGTTTATTGGGATATTATTGTGGTCGAAGATTTTCAGTGTGAGCAAGATGCTGTTGATATCTTAATTGACCAACTCGAAATTGATGGATGCGAAGGATGCTTTTTAACACAGGAAGACATAAATAGCCAAGATAGTATTGCAGATGAAATGTATGTTGCAGGAGGAAATCACGGAAGGTATTTGTATCATGGTGGGAACTTTCGAGTAGAAGCAGTTTAAAGAACGCATGAAGTATGAAGTAAAATATAAGGAATCTATGGAGGTATTAATATGGAATTGAGATTAAGAACAGATATTACCCCCATCGTTAATGTGGGAATGTATGAAAGTTTTCTTGACCCTCGATATATGTTTGAGGATTGGTCAAGCAATTATGAAAAGGGTGTACTGACAGACAGCGATATTGAATATTGTGATGAAGCTATAGCAAATCATTGGAATGCAGACAGGTACAAGGCGTTAGTAGCTAGGTATGCAATTGAAATGATTGCGGAGTTTATTAATGATACGAAAGCATGGAATATTTTCTCCGCAATACAATTATGTGAACATGTTTATCAGATTATAAGTCCGCAATACTACAACTTCACATCAGACCACCTTGAATTCAATATAACAATAAATCAATCAGAAATTGAGCGTATCTTCGAGCTTGTTAAAAATGATAACAATTTCTTCGCTTGGATTCGGGAGCGTTTCGGCCATCGTAGTGGCTTCACATCATTTTTACCTTTTGAAAAGAACAAGTATATCGAAGCACTTCAAGGTAGGGATGTGGAATGGGCATTTGGTATGTACTTAGCCTATGTGCTAAGGATGGAGTTTAATAACGAATCATATCAAGAAAAATTATATGAGCGCATCGCACATAATCATCATGTAGATGAATTTGTAGATGATGCTAGGTTTCACGAGATTATGCAGAAGGCATGGGCAGTAGCGTGATGATATAAATGGGTATTGACAAAGCCCTCTAAGCAATTATAATACTCCCCACTTGACCCCAAGAACATTATTTCGCAATTAAGCCCCCTCAGTCGAACATATAGTTGTTTGCAATTAAGTGATGAGCATGAGTTAAACGGAGGTGGTATACAGTTATAACGATTATATGGATTCTACTATGTTGTTGCGTAGCATATAAGCTAACACAGGTCATTTGGTTTAAGCATTTTGACAAAACGCTGGATTCCTATCCTTCAATGTTCTGCTTTAACGACAAGTGGTATAAAATTTCCGTAATGCATGAAGAGATAGAAAATCATCTCCCAGGAGCGATAATCTCAAGGTCTAGCATATTCATTGATGATGTTCTGGTCATTGTTATCTCGCGGATGAAGAAAACCATATTAACCAACCGCTGTATTGATGTTAACTTAAATTTTAAAGATTCGTTCAAAATCTTGAAAGCGGCAAGAAAGGCAAAGGAGAATTAGCATGTTAGGGTATCTTGTAACTTATGAGGAACATGGAAAAAGCAGTGCTATAATCCCCGAAGCATTTTATATCAAGCGCGATGTTAGTGTTTGTTTATACGAGACTGATGAGGCAGCTATAGCGGCAGCACGACATGATGGGGTATGCTTAATTTACGGCATGGACAATGTGCCTGATGGCTTATACCTGGATACTCCACAAAACAGGCAGCATATCTTAACTATGCTTATTGACTTCCCGCAGTATAAAAAATATGGCATTAGTTTTACGACTTATGCACAAGGGAAACTAGAGTTGCTTGTGGAATTCGAGATAACGTTAACCGCGGACGAAGAGTTAAAACTAAGCGAACTACGGAGCGAAATTAGCATTGATACATTCATGCGGGGAATTTACAATAAATATTTATAGGAGAAGCATATGAAAATCAATAGTGAATATGAATTGCATGTGAAAATTATTACAAAGGACAGTACTAACTGTTGTGACTTAGCGGATTTAAGTCCTGATACTCCTTTCGATTTTGTATATGTAATTATAGAAACTAAAACAGGGCTTGTGCCTGATGGGTGGGAAGCGGACTGGTATGAGTCGCCTGAAGCTGCGTTATGTGATTTTAACAGTCAAAAACATGCGGGGTGATTCTATAAATGGATGCTATTCGGGGAAAATTAGAAGGAACCTGAGTATGCGTAAATTCAATCCACGTAATAGGTCAAACTGTCGAACAGGCGGGATCTGTAATGGCTGCCCATTCTTCAAAATAAATGGTGTACTGAAATGGGTATGTACTTTGTATCGACTAACACCTAAGTTGAGTAACAAAGGCAATGGATATGTGAGAGTAGAGCCTTGCATGAACAACGAACCACCACCTGTAAAACACCGCTATGTCGTCATATCAAATACTAGGAAAGTAGCGGTGATTGCTGTGTCTGAAGCAGAAGCACGGAAACTGTACGAGTTGAAATATGATGACAGTATTGCAGCCATAGTAAAAGGTAAGGCACTTGAATATGAATATGTAGTATGAATATGTAAACAGTGCAGCACAAGCGGAGTCCCCCTTGAACACTAGAATCAAATACGGAAACGAGTGATAAATCGTGTATGAACTGGTTGATGGTCAATATATTATGACTGACGAATATCAAAAGAAAAAATATCAGATTTCACATGATGTGTCAGGGGCAGATGTCGAGTCCATCGTTGTGGCAGCTATTGAGGGGGGTGTTAGCAGTTGGGCATCCCTTGACAATATATCATCTCCTTGGCCTGACAAACCCCCAGGGCTTCCTGCTTCGCTCTACGTAACTCAATTGCTTGTGCAAGGGGGGATTGTTAAACTCATTGATGTTGAAGACGATATAGTTTTCTGGGAACTCACACTAATGAAACTATTAAAGGGTATAAGTCAATATATGCATTCGTTTGTACCTTCAGGAAGCCACTCTATCAATAGCATCGAAAGCATACTTGACGATTTAGATAGCGTTGATGCTGATATTATTTTTCAGTATGCGATATTCGAGGATGTGATATATAGTTAGGGGAGGTCCTATGGAAGACATGTTGTTTCTTTGTTTCATTATCTTTGTTGTTTTGTATTTCATCTATAAGTCGTGGCAACATCATAAAAATAATGTTCCTACAACAAAAAACATACAGAGATATTATGGTAAAAGAGCAGAGTTGAGACATAAATATCAGAGCCATGTTCCATTGTGCGGCAAAGACGGCAACCCATATTGGACTACAAAGCAAGCGGTAGATAAGGTGGGAGTGTATAACAAGGAGTATCATCAAGAATTAACAGAACTTAATAAATCCATAGGGATAGATTCATCATAGCACTTGTTATGATGCAGGAAAGCTAAGTAGTATAAGATAAAAAATAATCTACCCAAGCCCGCTTTCCTTGCTCTGCGAGGACATGCGGGTTTTGTAATTTAATGATTGTTTTTCGCAGAATTGCAACTCTTTTTTACATAGATTCTCGCTGAGAATCACTTGACATATGCTGGACAATTCATATAATAGGGAACATGAGTTTGCAGTTAGGTGAAGCAAAACACATGTTCGATATACGAAATGCCGGCAATGCTCGTTTAGTGAATGAGTGAAGTTGAAAGAGATAGCAGAAAGCACATACAACATAAGATAAATAATTACACATTATGCATAAGCATATGGGCCGTGATTAGAGACAACAGCTTCTGGTTCTATGAATTTGATGAACTTAACATGTTTACCTGTTTACGCCGAAGAAGGAGAGTAGGTTATGATTAAAAGAGCAAATATTCAGTGGACAGCTAAGGCCCTTGTCAAAAATTATAAAGATGGCAACATCAATTTTGACTGTGCTATTCAGCGTAGTATCAAATGGGATATGCAACGCAAAAGTCTTTTAATTCACAGCATGATTGAAAGCTATCCAATCCCAGCGTTTTATTTTGCGCAGTGTGAAGGCCGTATGTATGATGGGCTGGATGGCAAGCAACGTACACACACCATTGTAAGCTTTTTGGATGGGGAATGGCCCTTAGATGAGAACTTCATTGTAACAGACAAAGACGATGAAGAACACAACTTCTCAAAATTTTTCTTTGCCGAACTCCCCGAATGGGCACAGGATGCCATTAAAGACTATTCTTTAACTATTTTCTACTTTGATGGCCTAACCGAAGAACAATATCAAGAAATGTTTTACAGGCTCAATAATGGAATGGCTCTCACTTCTGTGGAGTTAACGCGAGTTAGGACGCAAGCTCTTAAAGCCTTTCAAGAAATGGCTAAGCATGACATGGTTGACTTGGCTGTAACAGAAAAAGGCAGGGCCAAGTTCAACCACGAAAATCTTGTTATGCAAGCTTGGGCTGTTTGCTTTGCCCTAGACGATAATGATAGTTTGTCATTTGAAACAAGAGTCTTTAGACCGTTCATGGAAACGGCCGAGGTTAATGAAATTCAAATGAGCCAAATGATGAACTATTTCAATATCATCATGAACATGTACAACGCCTGTAATCAGAAAGACAAAGCGGAGAAGAAGGTTGCTGTGAAGATAAAAACCAGAACCCACTTTGTTTCCCTGACCCGAGCGGTGGCGGAGGCATTGGGCAACGACTACGAAATTGACCACCTTATCGACTGGGTAAAAGTTTTCTTCAGTGGTAGAAATGGCAGTTCGCAAGACGCTATATATAATAACTGTGCCATGGGTGCAGCTTCCGGCACAGCGAAGCGTGAAAAGATCAACGCTCGCCTAAATGCAATGGTAGACCACATGCATAGTTATATGATGCGGATAGAGCAACGCAATGCCGGCAGGGTAACTACTGCCGCTTCGCAACCGATTGAAGAGTCAGCGAATGCTGTGTCTGATGGTAATGCAGCCTAAATAATATAACGAAGCGGTTGATATTGATAATAGAAAATATCAACCGCTGCACCATTAGTAAAAACAATTTATAGAATAGAGATAGTGTGAACATAAAGGTCGTGTTTATATGGAAAATACTAATATTGTTATGTATACCGTTAAAGACTTGGTAGGCATTTTTAAGTTTAGCCTTACTCAAGCATACGGCTTGGTTAAAGCAAGCGGATTCCCGTCTGTGAGAATAGGCGGAAAGTACATGGTTGAAAAGACTGCATTGGAGAATTGGCTAGATAAAAACAGGGGAAAGAAAATCGCATTAGGATAAGCTGAATTAGTTTTATCCGATTTCATGAGAAGGGGTTGCTGCGCTACGTAATGAAGCACAGCAACCCCTTTTCGCTACCAAAATATGTTTAGTAGCTGACGAGGAGGTATTTATGGGCAAGGGAAACACGCGCAGAGAGAAAGGCGATGGCACAATATTCCAAAGAAAATCAGATAACATGTGGATAGCGAAATATAAGCCTGAAGGAAGTACAAAAACAAAACATCTATCTGCTAAAACAAGGCCCTTAGTAGTAAAAAAATTAAAAGAGTTTAAGACTAAAGCATTGCAGAGTAGCAGTATAGAGATAGTAAAGATATCCATTCAAGAGTATATGGAGAAGTGGTTTTATGATGTGAAGATGAATGAGTTGAAGCCTAAAAGTCTTGATGCATTAGATTGCACTTTAAATTATCAGGTCTACCCACACATAGGTGAAATCCAACTTGGTGTACTCATTACAGATGATATCCAAGCAATGCTCAATAATCTTGTGAAAAAGGGCCTCGCTTACTCCACGATAAAGAAAGCATATGATGCCGTAAATTCATGTCTAAAGTTAGGCATTATTAAAGGTGATATAGTTAAGAACCCATGTCTGGGTGTCTCGCTTCCTAAAAACATTAAGAAGAAGAAAAACGATATACGCTTCTTTACCCAAGATGAAATCGACCTCATATGCAAAGAATCTATGTCCCAACACAGCAATAAAAAACAAGTCTACCGGTTAGGTCATGCAATTATAGTTTTGCTCTATACCGGCATGAGAATTGGAGAACTTCATGGGCTTAAATGGAGCGATATTAACTTCGTCAAGAAAACCGCAAGGCTTGTAGATTCTGTTGTGCTGGTCAAAGATAGGGATAGAGATGAGGATGATGAAAACACACCAAGGTATAAATTAATAGAGCAGGACTCTACCAAAACCGATTCAAGTGAAAGGCTAATACCATTGAACAAAAAAGCAATAGCCGCATTAAAAGAAATCCAAAAGCTCAATGCAAAGTTTACACATGTAATGTCCACGTCCACTGGTAAAATCGCAATTCCAAGAAACATAGACCGGATGCTCAGAAACATATTAGAGCGATGTAAAATTGAACCTTGCGGAGTTCATGTATTAAGGCATTCCTTTGCCAGTATGCTTTTTAAAAATGGGGTGGATGTAAAGACCGTATCTGAGTTACTTGGGCATTCAGATGTATCCGTGACATACAACACATACATTCATTTAATTCAAGAGCAGAGACATTCAGCGGTGGACATTTTAGATGACTTGTAAGTCCAATTATATTGGTTTGGGTAAAAATATTTCACCTTTTACTGCACCTTATACTGCACCTTATTTTTTAATTAAAGGTATAAAAATTAATAAAAATATGGTAAACTGCACTCGGCACACGAAAATTAAAAACCCCTCGAAAGCCAGCATTTAAGCCGTTTTCAAGGGGTTTTCTTGTTTGCGCTTGGCAGGAATCGAACCTGCGACCTACCGCTTAGGAGGCGGTTGCTCTATCCCCTGAGCTACAAGCGCATGATTTGCGTAGGCTAGTATAAAGCAAAGGAGAACATAATTCAACTGCAG
>Ga0123355_10010504_pt1 | contig 14202 bp, 18 predicted proteins | sample TergutEmb28metaG_3_FD_89872 | JGI IMG/M metagenome (GOLD analysis project Ga0123355, IMG submission 89872) | Embiratermes neotenicus P1 segment gut microbial communities from Petit-Saut dam, French Guiana - Emb289 P1 | ecosystem: Host-associated > Arthropoda: Insects > Digestive system > Gut ...
AAAAACCAGGAGGTGCCTAATGGCCGTAATTTCCATGAAACAGCTGCTAGAGGCCGGTGTGCATTTTGGCCACCAAACCCGGCGCTGGAACCCCAAAATGGCAGAGTATATCTTTGCCGAGCGTAACGGTATCTATATCATAGACCTGCAAAAAACCGTACGCAAAATAGACGAAGCCTACCGCGCAGTAGGCGAAATTATCGCAAATGGCGGCGAAATCTTATTCGTCGGCACAAAAAAGCAAGCCCAAGACTCTATTAAAGAGGAAGCCATCCGCTGCGGCATGTACTATGTAAACGAGCGCTGGCTGGGCGGTATGCTAACCAACTTTAAAACCATGCAGCTAAGAGTTCAGCGTCTAAAAGAGTTGGAGCGTATGCAAGAAGACGGCCGTATGGCCCTTCTGCCTAAAAAAGAAGTAGCAAAGCTTGAACATGAAATGGAAAAACTCCAAAAGAACCTAGGCGGGGTAAAAGGTATGAAGCGCGTCCCGGACGTGATATTCATAGTAGACTCCCGCAAGGAACGTATAGCCATCCAAGAAGCCCGTAACCTGGGCATCCCCATAGTGGCTATAGTAGATACCAACTGTGACCCGGACGAAGTAGACTATGTAATCCCCGGTAACGACGATGCAATCCGGGCAGTAAAACTAATAGCAGGCAAACTAGCCGACGCGGTACTTGAAGCCAAACAAGGCGAACAGGTAGACGAGCCGGAGCCGGAAGCCGAAGGCGAATATTACGAAGAAGAATACGCGGAAGAAGCTGCAGAGTAAAAAAACAACGAGGTGAATATAATGGCAGTAACAGCAGCAATGGTAAAAGAATTGCGTGAACTTAGCGGTGCAGGTATGTCTGCCTGCAAAAACGCTTTGGTTGAAGCAAGTGGCGACATGGCCCGTGCAGTAGAAGTATTGCGCGAAAAAGGCCTGGCCGCAGCAGCAAAAAAAGCCGGCCGTATAGCGGCAGAGGGGCTTGTAATGGTTGCCCTTTCAAGTGACAGAAAAAGCGGCGCAATAGTAGAAGTAAACAGCGAAACAGACTTTGTGGCAAAGAACGAAGATTTCGTAAACTTTGTTAAAAACGTAGCCGCACAGGCGTTAAACTCCGGCGCGGGCAGCATAGAGGAAATGCTTAGCGAAAAATGGACAGCAGACCCAAGCGTAACCATGCAAGATGTACTAACCCAAAAAATTGCCACAATAGGCGAAAATATAGGCGTCCGCCGCTTCGAGCGGTATAATGCACCCGCTGGCCGCTTGGTAGTAGATTATATCCACGGCGGCGGCAGGGTAGGCGTTATGCTGGAAATGCAAGCCGATACTGCCAGCGACGCGGTAATAGAAGCCGGCCGCAATGTATGTATGCAGATAGCGGCAATGTCTCCCCAATTTTTGGACCGCAATAGCGTAGCTACAGACTATCTGGATAAAGAGAGAGAAATCCTAACCCAGCAAACCATGGCCGAAGGCAAGCCCGCTAATATAGCAGAAAAAATGGTAGAAGGCCGCCTGAACAAAATGCTAAAAGAAATATGCTTAGTAGACCAGGAATATGTAAAAGACGGTGAACTAAGCGTAGGCCAGTACCTGGAAACTGTGGCAAAGGCCGTAGGCGGTAAACTAGCCGTAACCAAATTTGTACGCTACGAAAAAGGCGAAGGTATCGAGAAAAAAGAAGAAAACTTTGCCGAGGAAGTTAGTAAAGCAATGCAAGGTTAATTAAATAAATATCCCAATACAGCGGGGATGTCTTTTTAACAAGGCAGCCCCGTTTTTTTATAGTTTTGATTATTTCCCCCAGTGTGCAACCAACTCCAAAAAAGCGCATTATACATAGAAGAACAAGAACATACCCAGGGGTGATTAAAATAAACGACCAGCAAATCCTAGACCTCTTTTGGAGCCGCAAGGAAGAAGCACTGGATATAACCATGCAAAAATACGGCCGCATACTATACAAGATTGCCCACAACATTCTCATGAACGGTCAAGACGCGGAAGAATGCCTAAACGACACGTTAATGCAGGCATGGAAGGCAATCCCGCCAAAGAAGCCGGAATATTTTGGCGCGTACCTGGCCAAAATAACCCGCAATTTCTCGCTTCAGCGCTGGCGCAAGGCCGGCACGGCAAAACGCGACGGCGGCCAGGGCAACCTAATACTAGACGAACTAAAAGAAACCATCCCGCACCCAGACTCCGCAGAGCAAAGCTACGAATACTCCCAAACGCTGCGCTCGATTAATATGTATCTGGGGAAAATGGATGCAGATTCCCGTATAGTTTTTGTACGGCGCTATTTTTTTGGAGACAGCGTGCAAGATATATGTACCCGCTTTGGGGCCAGCCAAAGCAAGATAAAATCCATGCTGTTTCGCGCACGGAAGAAGCTTAAAATCCACCTGGAACAGGAGGGCGTTATCATATGAAAAACGAAAAAATGATGGACTTAATAGGCAATATAAACAGCAAATATGTAAACGAAGCCGCCCATGCAACAACCCTTAGCCGCGTGGCAAGGCGGCGCTTTAGCCTGGGCAATGTGGCGGTGATTGCGGTAGGGCTTATTGCGGTTTCTATTGTGACATTTATGGCCTTTTGGTTAAGCGATAACTTGGGCCAGCAGCCAACAGATAACGGCTACGCTATAACCGCCCCAAGCCCTTCCCCAGGCGAAACACCTGCCCCAAGCCCTACTCCGGGCGAATCCCCCGCTCCAACCCCCGCCCCTGACGACACTATAGCCCGCGCACATGCCGCAGCCCGGGAGTTGCTGTTACAGTACCCCACCATTTTCCTAACCCTGATGTCTAGGCACACAGGGCTTGACGCAACATGGGACCAGATAAGAAGCCATGTAGACTACACCGGTACGGATTTCCTATGGACATGGGCAAGCACCATGGATGACAGCTATCTTATGGACGGTGTGGGGAATATAATCACCCAAGCCCCCTTCCTTGCACATGCAGACGGGCCGGTAATTGCTTGGCGCTACTTCCTATTCGACACCGGCAACGGGATACCCCTTATTATTATAGATTTTCAACCACATTGGATTGGCAGCGGACGTTATCATGTATTCATGTTTGACGGAACGGATTTTGTGCCAGTAGATTCCACCCAGGCCACATGGCATCACGCCGGGGGCGGGATAGACTCATTAACCCTTCAGCCCTTTATGAACGATGCCGATGATTTAATTATTAACATCGAAATGGGCCTTGGCGGGAGTATGCTTCTGCTAGAAGATAACCGGTTAAACATGGCAAGCCGTTATTCCTTTGATATGGTGCACGAATGGGGCGACCAGGTAACAATATGGCATCCCCCGGCAAACCCCGCGAACCCGTACGCCGCGCCGGATGTCCACGCCGAACTTACAAGGGCGGCCTTTGAAGCATATAGGGAAAGCCCGGCGTTTTTTAGCATCTTCCCCAACATGCCCGAGGGTGATTTTAGGATGCTTGCCCCAATGCCCCAGTTGAAGGCCCAACTGGACGCCGAAGTTTACCAACAACTGCGCCAGCAAACCCCGGCCTCCACCCATGTAGCCCCGCCGCCCCCAACCCCAACCCCAAGAACGGAGTACCAGGACGTGGAAGACCACCGCAGCTTCGATTATTTTATGGAGCATATAAGGGAAAGCGGAATCCACATAGTTACCCAACCCCAGGATAGTGTAAGCGACCCAGAGCATGAGTTTATAGCAAGCATGTGGTTTAACGGGGAGTACTGGGTTACCACTATGTACGAGTTCGAAAGCGTCTACGCCCGGGTTATGGCAATGGATATGCATGGCTTCTGGCGGGGGCTATATTATAACGGGCGGTTTATGATGGAAACTAACCATCCGTGGCTTGGGGAATTTTTTGAGGGGATTCCCTAAGGTTGCATTTAAATAAGCCCCTTCGCCTCACATAAGGTTTGGCAAGGGGCTTTTTATATGCTAGGAAACTGCTGTAAACTGGGATAGGGTTCAATGCGGCGATAGCCGGTTTTTATGGGTTTCTATTGCAGAAATTCTATTAGCTTATCCAGGTTTATCACTGTTTGCTGGCCGGTTTGCATGTGTTTTATATTGGCGGTGTTTCCTGTTAGTTCGTCTTGGCCCAGTATGGTGGTGTACTGGGCCGTTACCTTGTTTGCGTATTTCATTTGGGCTTTTACGCTGCGGCTTATTATGTCGCTTTCGGCTTGTATGCCGGCATTGCGTAGGTTGTATACCAGTTCGTGGGCTTTTCTTGCGCCGTTTTCGTCGGCATGGCCTATGAATATTGCGGGGCCTTGGGCTGTTACGGGGGCGTTTTTTTGCTCTTGCAGCCTTAGCACCAGCCTCTCGATTCCCATGCCGAAGCCTACCCCCCCGGTGGGCTGGCCGCCTACCTCGCTTATTAACCCGTCGTAGCGGCCTCCGCCTATTACCGTGTAGCCCGGGGCAATAAATTCGAATACAGTACGGGTGTAGTAGTCCAGGCCCCGTACTACTTTTGGGTCTACTATAAATGGGATATTCATGCGGGTCAGCAGCAGCTGCAGTTCTTCGAAGTGGGCGCGGCATTCATCGTCTAAGGCGTTTAGTACCAGGGGGGCTTCCGTAAGCTGGGTTTGGCAATTAGGGCTTTTGCAATCCAGTATCCTTAAGGGGTTTTTGCCAAAGCGCTCCCGGCATGTGTCGCATAGGTTCGTCAGGCGGCTTTCCAGGTATTCTTTTAAGCGGGTGTGGTACACGGCGCGGCACTCCCCGCAACCTATGCTGTTTATGTGTAAGTTTACGTTTTCCACTTTAAGGCGTGTGATTAATGTATGCCCCAGGGCGATTACTTCCGCTTCCGTGGCGGGGGTGTATGCGCCAAACACTTCCACCCCAAATTGGGAATGTTGGCGGTAGCGCCCATGCTGGGTGTTTTCGTAGCGGAAGTTCGGGCCTGTATAGAACAGCCTGGTGGGCTGGGGCTGGTTATGCATCCCCCGCTCAACATAGGCGCGGGCGGTGCCTGCCGTGGCTTCCGGCCTTAGGGATATACTGCGCCCGGCTTTGTCTTCGAAGGTGTACATTTCTTTTTGTACGATGTCTGTAGTGCCGCCTACACCACGGAGGAATAGGTCTGTATGCTCGAATATTGGGGTGCGGATTTCTGTATAGCCGTAGGCCTTGGTTATGGCGCGGATTTCGTCTTCGATATAACGCCACAGGCGCATTTCTTCGCCGTATACGTCTTTTGTTCCTTTTGGGGCTTGTATCATGGGTGATTTCCTTTCTGCTGGCGTGGATTGGGAAAGACTATGCTATCGTGAATTAATTCGCTGTAAATTTCTGCGTTTATCATATGTTATATTCCACATAGCGTCAATTGAGTGGTACCTGCTAATATGCGTACGTTACTGAAACGGGTAAAGCAAAATCTCAACCGTAAAAATATACCCGCCATAGCTTATATCCATGCAGCCGTTGTACTTCTCTACGGCTTTACGAATATTTTTTAAGCCATAGCCATGCTCGTCACCTGCCTTTAGGGTAGCTATATGCTCTTTTTCCCCGTGCTTGCCTTGGGCATATTTAATATTGCCGTCATAGGAATTATCAATTTTTATGTAAAGATTACCTTTGCTAAAATCCACATCCAGTTTAATTGTCTTGTCTTCGACTTTTGCCGTGGCATCAAGGGCGTTATCTAAGAGGTTGCCCAGTATGGTTACAATGTCTGTGATTTCTATATTAGTAACCGGCGGGACAAAAATACTTATATCCAGCTTGATATTGTCCGCACCTGCGGTTTTAAGCTTATAGTTGATTATACTGTCAAAAGCTATGTTGCCTGTGTTGCTGTATGGGTCGTTTTCGCTTATATCGTTTAGCAAAACATTTATATAGTCGGCGGCAGCTTTATTGCCCACCATATCTTTTAGCGCAGCCAAGTGGAAGTTCATGTCATGCCGGATAGACTTTATATTTTTAACAGATTCCTGCATAAGCTGAGCCTGGGCAAAATAAAAGTCCTTTTCTTGGGTATAAAGTTCTGTTTTAAGCTTGTTTTCATATGCACCCGAGAGGGTGTCGTGGAGGTAAAATGCCAGTATATTAGTTATAAACAACGCAGCCGTAGTGGCAGCTAAAGCCACTTGAACTGATAATGCAAATGAGGCAGCAACTGCTATAAACAGTGTTATAAACGGAATAGCCGCCATGACATACCTAGACCCTGGTGAGATTACTGTATCCTTACTAATATTTTTAAACCTGCTAACTATTAAAGCAAATATATATGTTAGCAGTGCTACGCCTATATAATGTAAGCGGCCTACATTCATAGGCAATAAAAATGAAAAATGATAATGACCTACAACAGTAGCAGCAGCCATATCTGCCACCATGCTTAACGCAAAACAAGTAGCTATTGTGGTAGCACGCCTTAAAAAAGTGGCTTCGTAGTTAATTGCTACTATAACTAGCCCTGTAAACGTAGCCACAATGTTTACTATCGGTATATTTACTATCACATACATAGTTGCAGATAAACAGTACATAAATAAATACGACAGCACCGTAGCCGTTAAGGATGTTTTTCTCCTGCCATAGAATACTTCTAAAATTATTTTTAAAGCGTAGACAACCAAAGCCCATTTTAAAAGATATGTAACTATATTAGCGGTATCCAAACTATCACGCCCTCCGCCTTTTCATAATTTCGAAATACTGCGCTCTAATTTCATTTTTCCTATGCTTGCTTATTGGCAAGGGCGGCGCATCATATGCAAGAAATACTTCATTAATCTTAAGCGTAGCAATATAGTCATAGTTAACAATGTAGGATGTATGTATAAAAAGGAAATCAAATCTTTTAAGCTGCTCTTGGTATGCCATTTTAATAGAGCCATAAAATTCTTCCTTATTGCCATTGGCAAGATAGAGCCTTAATTTTTTGCCATTGTTTTCTAGGTAGACAATATCTTTTATTTGTACTTTGAGGGTATCGTGCCCTGTCTTATAGGTAAACTCCTCAGACCATAACCCGGATATTTTTACATATTTCCTTATGACCTCTTCTATCTTTTCGTATTTCAAGGGCTTTATCAGAAAATTAAACGGCTGTATGTCAAACAACTCCAGGGCGTAGTTTTTTGCCCATGATATATATACAATTGCCGCCATGTGGTTATTGTGTATATCACGAATACGCCGGCCAATGTCCACGCCGTTTATCTCGCTTTTGGGGTATTCTATATCTAGGAAAATCAAGTCGTAATGCGTCCCGCTTTCTATTGCTTTACATAACCCCTCCCCGGAAAAGAAAACTCCTATCTCATACTTGACCTGCAACTTGCCAAGTATATCAATCAAGGTGCGCTCTAGTTCTGCACTTGTTTGTGTTTCATCTTCGCAGATGGCAATATTTATCATAAGAATGGCCACTCCATGGTATATGTAAATTGTACAAACAATATCAGGTAAAGAACTATGTGTCCAGACAAAGCTGCCCAGTTTGGGCGAAAAGCTGCCCAGTTTAGGCAAAAACCGGCACATATGAAATTACTATATATAATTTCAATGTTTGGGCTTTCGCCCAAGCGAACGGGGGGTAGTATGGGCCTTGAGTTTGAATAGACGCAATGTGTATTTGTGGCAGCAGGCAAAAAATCAAAAATAAAGGGGTATTAAAATGCGAATGAAGCAAAAAAAATTTAAGATTTTACTGGGTGTAGGAATAGCCGTAGCTGTAGTGGCTATATGCGCAGCAAGCGTGCTGGCTTGGCAGTTTCAATTTAGGTGGATTTCGCTGCCAGACAACACACCCAATGAGTTAACTGTAAGTGAAACAGAAGGAACTGTAACAATGAATATTGGCGGTTGGTTTGACGTTGTATATCTCCTTAACGAGCCTGTATTTTATATTGCCTCTGAGCGTGTTGTTATGCGTGACGGCATAAATTTAAGAAACGGAATACCATATGTAAGAATGAGAGATGTAATGGGTTTTAATGCCCATATCGAAACAGCAATGAACACCATATCCGAAGCATGTCCCTATGACCCAGTTGGGATAATTGTTAATGGGCTTTACGGGCAAGGCACAGACGAGCAAAACGCAATGATTCATTCCCTCCTTGGAAATGAACTGGCAAGACAAAGGTTTGAACTATACTTCCAGTGGTTTAACACCATACATGAATTAGGGCATTTAATAACTGTTCATTACGGCACATACGACCCGGGGGATATGTCCCTACGCCATATGATAGAAGAGGAACAATTAGTTAACTCCTTTGGGGTTGCATTTTGGATGTATTTTGGCGACAGAGAAAAACTGTATGAACTTGAGACAGTTATTGATTATATATTAAGCAACATAACCCCCCCTGTAGAAAACATGTCGCATCTTGATTTTATGCGGCAGGCTGTAGATGAAAATAGAATACATGAAGTGTTTACATTCGAAATTTATGGCTGGTTTCAGTTTAACATTGTTCGCGATGCGTTGCTGATGCGAGATACTTTGAATTTATCTGAACTGCTAACAGAAATGACAGGTACTCCGGCAGCAATACACCCGAATCAGACTCTTACGTACCAGTTATTGGGGGTAGACACTGTGTCCGAAATAGTTGCAGATGTGGCTTATGTTTTACGCAGCTTTGGAATATCTGTGCCAAACACCTATGTCGCATTCAACACGGACCCAAATATGCATATGCTTCAATACCCAGTCCCGCGTTCGCTAATTGAACCGAATGTTAATAGAGGCAGTGTAATTCAAGCTTGGAGATGAAAGGATTGTTTTCCTATAACATTGCGCATAATGCTATAATTGTAGCAAGGAGTTACGAAGAAATTTATATTTGCGGAGGTTATCATGCTTCTTAATTTATTAACGAAAAGATTTAGTTGCAACACTTTTTCAGACAAGAAGATTTCTAATGAAGTTATTTCATATATCTTGGAATGCGCTCGCTTGTCTGCATCGGGTGGCAACGAGCAACCGTGGAAATTTGGAGTTGTGACGGATGTAGATTTAATTAAAGAAATTGCTGAAGCTGCCAGCAACAATTATTGTCAAAGATGGATAGCCAATGCACCCCTTATTGTCGTTTTATGCACACAATTGTTTGATTACCCTATTGCAGATATTGGATTGAATCGTTTCCCATCAATGCTTGATAGGATGAATAAGATTGATAAAGATGTAATTTCCGCAATTGGGATGGAAGAACATCAAACCAAAATACCCGGCACACATATGGTACTGGCAGCATTGGAACACGGTATATACTCAACATGGATTTCCAGTATGGATTGCGAAAAAGTTGGGGAATTACTAGGGACGGAAGGCTATCTTGTGACGAACTTAATTGTATTTGGATACCCTGCACAGCATCGAAATCCAACCCCAAAAAAGGAACTGGATGCCATTACATTTACCGATTATTTTAATAATTCTGGGTTTACAGTATAAGAAGCTGTTTCAATCTTGGCGAAGGGTGATACATTACCGGAAAAATATCTGGACCACCCACTTAAAGGCGATTACAAAGGTTGCCGGGAGTGTCATATTACCCCTGACTGGCTTTTTGTTTACGAGGTGGTCGAAAATACGCTGAAGTTATATCTGACAAGAGCAGGAACACAATATGTACGCCAAAGTGCGTCTATCGTGTTGACTATGGACTCATAAACTCTTATAATTTCGTTGAGGTGATAAAAATGACATCTACAAAGTCAACATTAAATGTAAAAATTGATAAAATAATAAAAGAAAAAGCAGCGCAGCTTTTAGAAAGCATGGGGTTAGACCATACAACAGCAATTAATGTCTTTTACAGGCAGATAATTGTGGAACGACGCCTGCCTTTTCAGCCTACATCAAGTCTAACACTTGACGAGCAAATACAGGCTGTGGCATTAAGGCATAACCCTAAACGAGTAACCCTTCAAACCGACGAAAGTGGCAATGTAGTTATTGATAAAGACATGCATCCTGATATTTATGACTGGGTGGTGAATGGTTAATGCTCCCCAATGAAATTTATATTATTCACTTGTCTTGGGGAAGTGGCGGTAAAGTTCGTCCAGTATTGGCATTTGTAGTAGGTGAAGCCACTGTTGATATTTACCAGATAACAACCCAATATGATAAAAAGAGCGAAGAAATTAAGACGCAATATTTCGCAATAAATGATTGGGCGAAAGCAGGACTTGACAAACCGTCATATGTTGATACAGGTACTTTAATTACGATTCCAATTAATGCTTTCAGGGAAAAGAAACCGGTTGGTAGATTAACGAATATTGACAAACAACGCCTATATGATTTTTTTGCTACAAGTGATGCGTGATTGTGAACAAAGTAAGAAGCTGTGTTCATAGGAGGCAATATCGCCTTGGCGCGGCAGATTTTCGCCAATCAAGGAGACGTTTTCGCCGCTTGCCCATAAGGCAAGCAAGAAAAAGTCGACGCAGAGTGGCGGAAATCTGACCGCCAAGGCGATATTGAATCCTATGAACATAGCTTCTAAGATAGCCGTTTATTATTCAGTTGAGAAAGAATTGGAAGAATCAATTGAGCGGTCATTACAAAACTCAAGAAATGAAGGACTGATAGATTAAACGAATAGCTGCTTGAAAGGATTATATTATGGTTGAAGTTAACGGAAAAAAATTTGATTGGGATATGATAAATATTGAAAAACACGGTGTATCGTTCAAGATGGCAGCATCTTCAAGTTGAGCAAGAAATATATGGAGGCGATTATTAATGGATTTTGGAATAAAAGAAAAGCCATGCCAATCATGGATTCGTAAAAATTCGTTCTATGAAGACATTATAAAGAATGGGTTTTCCATTGTTGTACATTACAGCCCCGAGGATGTTGCCGAAATCATGGGCGGCAAACAAAAATTTGATTTTGATCTACTTGAGCATGACCCAGATGAACTTGCTGCATTTGAAAGATACCATAAGAACCAAGCATAAATAATTGTATCAAAGTCACCGTCCAACTGGGCGTGTTTTGCTATTGATTTTGATGCGCAAGCGCATTGTATCAAAATCAACGCAAAAACCGGGCTGTCTCGTCAAGCATTTTATGAATAATTATTGTTCTTCCACCTCCTTCATAGCACCGGAAGGCATAAGATCTTCAATTATATGAGTCAAATAAATCAATTGCAGGTCCGAAAGATAAGCTATTTGTCTGTGAATTTTTCTGGTATTTGCCACAACGCGATATTCCTCCCATTTTGTCATTTCTGCTTCCTGGGGTTTGATGAGTAAAAAATCAACCGTTACGCCAAGGGCCTTTGCCAGCCTGGAAAGAATAACCAATGTCACATTACGACTTTCACTTTCAAGTTGACTGATAAACGTAGCTGATATATTTGAAAGCCGTGATAACTCTGCTTGTGTTATGTTAAGTGCATCTCTAACACTTGCAATATTTTTGCAGATAATCTTGTTTAAGTAAACTTTTTCCTGTTGTATATCCATTGTAATGCCTCCAAGCATTTTATTGTCTACTCTTTACATATTGTTTCTAGAATACCCCTGGCTATATGAATCAAAAGAGCCATCTCCGCATCGGGAAGACGATGTGTTAGGGCGTGAAGCTTTTTATGATTTTTTTGTGCATTTGTTTCACAGTCTTCTATCCCCGACACGGTCACTTGGGGGCTGGCCAATAAAGAATCAACGGGTATATCAAAAATATTTGATAGCATGGAAAGATTAACTGCCGTTACCCCGCGCTCTCCACGCTCTATTAGGCCCAGCTGCCCAACCGACACTTTTATAAGTGTAGCCAACTCATCCCTTGTCATATTGCGGGACTTTCTTTCATTAGAAATATTTTTGCCAATAGTCCTGTCTAAGCGAGCCTTTATATAACGCTTGTTCATTGTGCCACCTCCGTGCCATGTGATTTGTCTTAGAATAATAGATATGACGAAAATTTTCCGCAACATATCCAACAAACCTCTGTGTTTTATGTCATTTGTAGACAAGAATTGGCCATTTTTTTACTCTGATTTACTTGCAAATTTCCAGCAAACCTCTGCGCATTATGTCAATTATAGACAATTACCAGTCTTTTTCTTGCTCTGGCAACTTAAGGACACTATGGAAATATGTAGACAAATATCAATTTATATGTTACTCTCTGAATTGCAAGCAATGTTTCAGACAGTAGGTAATTTCGAGACAATAGTGACATACAAATAGCATACATGTATTGGGGTGTTTATTATCATACAGCATGGAAAGCCGCATATCGGTAGCTTAATTAAAGAACTGCGTGATATCAAAATGGTGTCACAAGAGGCAGTTGCACAGGCAGCTTACATAAGTAGAAGTTCATTAAGCCAAATTGAACTTGGCATAGCTGGATGTCCTGACAATTTACTGATTGCCATTAAGGCTGGCATGGGATTGGAAAACCTGCCGCTGCTTGATACGGAGCGCGTTGCGTTTAAAGACAAATTGCATAAGTGGCATGATATTATTAATGAACGCAAACAAGACGAAGCTAAAGAACTACGTGAAAAATTAGCAACCATAAAGTTGTTACCACGGGATAAAGAGTTAAATATATTGTTCTCACTGTTTGAATGTAAACTACTATTGTCTATGGACGAACTTGAAGCAGCTAAAAAGATTTTAGATGCGTTTCAGATAGATAAACTTAGTGATATTCAGCTATACCACTACTATTACAACCAAGGAACCTATCATATTAAAAGTAATATCAACCAGGAGGCATTGGATTTTTACCTCGAAGCGTATAATTTAGTGACATTTGGGCTTGAAAAGAATATAACGCTTTATTATAACATTGCTCTTGCTTATGATAGATTAGGCTTTACTGCAAAATCAATAACATTCCTAGAAGAAGCCTATTCATTACTTTTAGCAGGTCATGATAATGACAATGTACCTGCATTTCACTTGCACAATATGCTAGGAGTATTTTATGCGGGTACAGGGATATTGCAAAGAGGTAAATATTTTCTGGATAAAGCCCATGCGATAGCTATAAACCATTTTAACTCCGAGGAGACCGATGATACAAAAACAAACCTAGGTTTAGTACTTTTAAATTACGGCATCTTATTTCGCATGGGCCGCAAGGGGGATGAAGCTATTGAGTATTTTAGTAAAGCACATAAATATTTCAGTATTGGAACTGAAAATTACCTAGAAACGCTGTACCAGAAGATACGTACCATGATTGAAATGAATAACCAATTACTGTGTCCAGCCTTAGTAACTGAAGGAATTAAATTATCTAAAAATAATGAAATATATACGTTGATGTTTGAAACTTTGAGAGTCCTAATAGACCCTGATGACAAATCGACAAGACATGTAGAGAATGAGACGCTTCCTTATTTAATTGAAAACAAGTTTGTGCATCTGGCATTGGATTATGCTAAGTTTCTTCGGGATTACTATAAAAGAAAAGAAGAGCGTTTTAAAACGCGCGCATTTAAGATGTCGGATATGGTCTGCGTTATCATAAATATAATGTACGAAGGAGGTGTAATCGCATGAAGAAAAGACTTGTTAGCTTAATACTCGTGGTAGTTATGGTACTAAGTCTTAATGTAGTTGCTTTTGCCGGTCCCGGAAACGGTGGCTATGCCCCCCCTGTAATCACCAGCATACCAATACCAATAGATTATCCAATTTACTGCCCACAAAATGACCAAGGCCAAGACAATAGCTGCAACCAAGACCAACAATAATTGAGACAATGCACAAAGGAGGTGTAATCGAATGAAGAAAAGACTTCTTAGCTTAATATTAGCAGTAGCTATGATACTAAGCCTTAATGTAGTTGCTTTTGCTGGCCCCGGAGGTGGTGCAGAGGCACCCCCCGTAATCGCCAGCATACCAATAGATTATCCAATTCACTGCCCAGAAAACGACCAAGGCCAAGACAACAACCGCAACCATGACCAATAATTGAGACAATGCACAAAGGAGTGTAATCGAATGAAGAAAAGACTTCATAACTTAACCCGTTGTGCTAGTTACTGAAGTGGTGAAGCCCCGTCATTGCGCAATGTCAACAACTTAACAGCTGACATAGGCTAAAAAGCCCCCTTCCGTGGAAGGGGGTGGCCCGAAGGGCCGGGGGTTGTTTACAACTTGTCGCAAACCTCAACCCCCGCCTCCGCTACGCTCCGGCACCCCCTTCTAAAGAAG
>Ga0123355_10010505_pt1 | contig 14202 bp, 9 predicted proteins | sample TergutEmb28metaG_3_FD_89872 | JGI IMG/M metagenome (GOLD analysis project Ga0123355, IMG submission 89872) | Embiratermes neotenicus P1 segment gut microbial communities from Petit-Saut dam, French Guiana - Emb289 P1 | ecosystem: Host-associated > Arthropoda: Insects > Digestive system > Gut ...
GCGAGTAATTTTCAATTGAGCGAGGGCGGATTTCCGTGTAGCAGGTATATATATAGAGGTGAACTGATGTATCATACATTCTTAAAAGTTTAACAAACTTTCCATACGTCACTATAGACTTTAACATATGGTTAAGGTGTAACGAGCTGACAAAATGCCGAGCTCGGTCATTTTCCGGAGTACAGTGAACTGCCTTCGCTGCGCTGACTTCGCAAGAGTGCAGCTAGCGGCAAAGTTCCGGGTGAGTTTCATAAAACTAATTTCAACATCTGTAGTCAATGAAACTCAAATTTGATATTCACTACACTTTGAAACATCTGTATAAACCTAAGGCGGAGTTTTAAATTTGTAGAGAAATAAACACAGATTATCCCATTTAAAACAGCCGTGAAAAACAACTAGCCCCGTTATTAATAACACATAATCTGTCGCAACCGGTTAATTTTGCAACAAGAATTCGAGATAACTCAAGTTCTGCCATTTATAATACTTTTTGGATAATAGTAGCACAAATTTATCTTCTGTATCTCCCATAATAAATGGCCTATCAGACCATGACGCACAAATTCTCACAATTATAAATATATATGCAACAATAAACAAATTTCCTTCAAAGAAAAGAACCAGATTAATAGACAACGAAACAATCATGATCTTCAGGCTTTCTGGCAATCTTCTTATGTAGATACAGATCCTAACCTTATGTTTAACTCATTTCTATGTACTTTCTTAAATATTTTCCAAGCTAGTTTCCCAGTTAAATACAAAAATTATGCAAAACAAGAATGGCTGGATTACACAAGGGATAAAAATACCTTGCAAAACAAATGAAGTCTGCACGCCTTCACTAAGATCAGCAACAATCCAAAAACAAAAGTGTATTGTATTCAGTATTATAGCATCCGTGTTGCAGGCTTCAACCTGCAACACGGATACCACCCCAAACCAACCACACCGAAACTGCAACACACATCGAACCAAGAACAATATGACCAATGTGGTAATCCAACAGAATAGTCGCAAGCTCCTAATGATGGATATATTAATGTCCGAAACATGTTGAGCACATAAAAAGTGAAATAAAATAGCAAGTGACATCAAGTTGGTCTTTTATTCTTCAACTACATTATAGACAATTAAGTGCATCTGTTGGTTATTTACAAGTTTTTGGATCTTAATAAAGAGGTGTATGGCCTAATCCATGGATGCTCTGAAAACCAGAATAAGCACATAAACATGTACATTCTCTTGGTAAAATGTTAAATTTTAACGTTAAATTACGTGACACATCCTGTAAATACGGCGTCTGAAAGTGTAAGCGTCAACACATATTTCGTGTATCAAACCCTAAATATTATGTCTCACAGGTTAGTTGTTGAAGTAGAATATACGTGCAGAAATGTATTCGCTGTCTTTCGTAAAGCATAGCTTTGGCTGCACCGGTTTTAACGAAACTCGCAGCTACCCAACAGTATTTTCTAAACGTCTCGTGTTCCGAGATTTGTGGAAATCGGAAGAGAATGTAAAAAATACGAGAAGTTTTTCTTTAACGCTCTAACATACAGTACATCTTTCGTTGCAACTACTTTAGTGAAATTCATAGTGACTCAACAGCACTGCAAGTAGAATTCATGCGCCGAATTTTATGGAAATCGGACGAGAACATTAGAAAATACGAGGAGAATTTCGTGGATCACCGTACAGTGATATGTAGCGTCTCCTGCACTCTTTTCGGCGGGACATGACTTCGGACACGTAGATGTGACGTGCCGAACTTTATATAAATCGGGAGATAATGTAGAAAATACAAAAAAAAAAAAAAAATTTGCGCTTTTGCATAAAGTATTGGCAGCTATCAGGACGAAGTTCAGAACTAATGAACAGCGTTGCAACCAGATCTGATGTGGAGTTTATGGACATCAGGAGAATAATGTAAAAGACATAAGGAAAATTTCATTTACACCCGTGCTTATACATAATGTAACGTTTTAGCTGCACAAATTTAAATCGAAAAGTAATTACGTAACAGTATGACGTACCGAATTGCATACACATCGGGCTAGAAAATTAGAAAATACGGCACAGTCTTATTTACGGCTGCACTGACTTTAATTAAACTCGTGTTCAATGGCATCGCATGTAGACGTGAGATACCGAGTTTCATCGAAATCTGGCAAGAAATAATGAAAGTGCGGGTAAAAATTCATTTACGTCCTGATACAAAGTACAGCTTTCCTTGCAGCTCACAACTGTTCAACAATGCTGCATACAGATCAGATACAAAGTGTTTCATCAACATCGGGAGAAACGTAGAAAATACGGAAATACTTTCATTTATGCAGCCTGGTAAAATATAGCTTCAACTGCACCGATTTTTACGAGACATATAATTCGCAATAATAAAGATACAGTCAGTCAACACACAAATCTCTATTATAGCAAATCTAAGATTACTGTCGCAGCCGAAACGTGTAGCTATTTCAGAAATATAAAATACAAATTTACATTTCCCAAATATAAGGCCTGATAATAGCTGCCTTGTGCAGACGAAATACTTAACTATTTTAGATTTGCCATAATAAGGAGTTGCGTATTGACGGTTCGTATCCTTATTGTTGCGTATTATACAGACAGAACGGGGATGACACACTTCAAGACTCATAATTATTGGACAGGATTGCACGTAGATCGAAATCCAGGCGAGAAATGTAGAAAACACGGGCCAAATTTTATTTACGCCCTCAGATAAAGTATAGAGCACCTTCGAAAGCAGTAGTTGTAAGGAAACCCGCAAGTATACAACAGAGACTTGGCTCCATCTACATAGCAACAATGGGCGCCGACAGAATAAATGTGTACCTGAAGGCAGTAAAGTGCACGTCGGATGTACACAACTGTGAATCAGCATATATTAAGACTAAAAAGATCATTAGCAAATTTAAGTCTGAGTAAATAGAGCGAGGTTGCATTTTAGGCGAATTTGAGAGAGTGCGATATGGAAAACTATTAATGAAATATCAATTTATTACTAAATTTTGAAATAATAAGAATTAAAAACTAATAATCGGTGGCGCGGCGGATGAAAGGATGGGTATCTGCATATCAAGAAAATCTCACAAAAAAGAAGAAGGGGAAAAGAGTCGATCCAGATTAGATCCCTTCTTCAGCAAAAGACTTCAGTGGAATCAGACCAGCCTTCAACATTAAGCGGGGAGATTGCACATCCTAATTAGGCGAGTGATGCATCTGTGGTTACTTCAGTGCCGGGGGAATACGATTATTTTTCTAGTTTTTTTGCAGTCTGTGTACAATGGCAACGGTTAAAACTGTCATTGAATCAAATTTGTTGATTATTTATTTATATTGTGCTGAAACTTATGTTTAAAAGCAAATATACTATACAATCACTGTAGATTTATGCCCTTCGAGAACGTAATATTCATGCTCTACGCTATTCCCATGTGAAACCTGGTCTGTCACTCTGAGGGAGGAATATAGGCTGACGGTGTTCGAGAATAGGGCGCTGAGGAAGATATTTGAACCTAAGAGAACGAAATAACAGGGGAGCGGACAAGACTACATAACAAGGTGGTTTATGATCTATACTCCTCTCCTCCCGTGATGGAATCAAGAAAAATGAGAGGTGTGGGCATGTGTGGCATAGGGACAGACACGATGTTGGTGGGACACCTGGAGAAAAGAGACTACTTGGAAGACCTAGACGTAGATTGGTGGATAATATTACGTATATTGGATCTTCAAGAAATGGGATGGGAAGGCAGGACTGGATTGATCTAGCTCAGGACTGGGACAGGTGATGGGCCCTTTTAAGTACGGTAATGAACGTTTGGGTTTAATAAAATGCGGGGAATTTCTTGATTAACTGAGATCCCGTTAGCTTCTCAAGAACGACTCTGCTCCACGGAGTTACTTTAGTCTCGAATTATGCAAGGTTTTCAAGAATGTATCCCTCTCACAAAATGTGCCCGCACTGTACAGAATTGAAACATCGTATGCCATGAAAATTCTGTATCGTATTTATTCATGATTTGTTTCGCGACGCCATTACTAGATCAAATTACACAATGTCGAACAGTAGAAAAATTGGTGAATAATGAATGGAAAGGGATTTGGAAGGAAACGATATAAGCATAATTTGAATTAGCATCCCAGCACTTGCTTGAAGGAAGTAAGCGTAAGGACGACAACTCTCAATGAAAATAGCTGTTCTGCGGAAAGAAATTTGAATCTGGGACGTTCAGAGTATAAAGAAGTTGTAGTGCTCAATCAAACGGCTACGAAATTCTGCGAAAAAGCTGCAATTCGAAAAATAATTTAGTTTATAAATTTGATGAAATAGCGGTGTCCCTGGTGCTCCGACGGGCTAGCCACTGCTGGTTAGAAATAACGTTAGAATGAAGAGTCATTCTATCATAAACATCCTGACAGCGGCTTCTGAACCCTTCAAATCAATCTACAGACTGTGCTTGACTGTAAGTCACAATTTTACTCAATTATTCCATATTGTTTTCTTCGCCACGAACCGCAGTATGTTCTGCCACTGCACTAACCTGCCCAGTACGCGTGGTGTTGAGTCTACTGTAGCCTATGCCTGTACATTACCTCCAGGTAAACTGTGGGCTACATCTCAGATTATCGATATGATGAGATTAATGTGGGGTTTCAAATCCATACAGGCATTATCAAGCCCTCATCCAGCACCAAGTTATAAGTTCTGAACCCTTCTATGTAACGAAAGAATAATCTGGTTCGAGCCCTTGTTTCTCCTGATTATCATTTATGTCTTACTTAAGATTAAGAACAAATAAACTTGTATCTATATATCTACCATTTGAAGCATTTTTACCCTGCAATTACCTGGAAGACAGAGTCAGTGTCGTCCCCCCTCGATACCTTGGCAAGCACCTCCGCACTTTCAAAACACAGCAGTTTATAATCACTTTCTTTATCAACGGGTTCTGAATTTGTATTTTGTCTCGTTAATAATACAATCTTAATTGACCATCGAAATACACGTGAACAATTCGGATACAGGTATAATTAAGAAAGTTTAGATATTTCTGTTTAATTCTAAATTAAAAACTTCCGTTTCTCCACTTCCTAACAATACTCTTTTGTAAGGCACTTTCTAGTAATACAATTTGCAAGAAGAAGAAACTTTTACTTCGTTTACTGGGAGTTCTAGACATTGCGGTAAGAAAACAGAACAGATCGTTTACTTGATGTAACTATTCACCACACAGCCGAGTTTCACATTTTGTTTCAACTCGAGACAATATAAAATGGTCATTACGTGCGGCTGTAAAAATTTTAGGTTATAGGGTTTCTACTGACTGTAGCCTGCAACTTCAAAATTTTAACATATAAATTAAATATATGAAGTAAATAAAAGACACAGACCCAAGCAGAGAAAAAAAGACAGAAGGAACAACAAGGTGACAAGCAACACAAAATGGCGCTTACCGGTTCTGCAAAAGGGGAGCTGGAAGTACAGAAATGGCGGAATGACAGTTTCGTCCAATTTGGAGTAAATAATATTAGGTGACTCCACAGAGTTATGACATTGTATCCGACGTGGCGAAAATAAAATTGCTTAATCGCATAACAGCCATCGCGGCATGAATATTAATCCCGTCTCTCACTGACCTAATACCAAAAAAGCACGGTAGCTGGTATGGGAAAAATGCCGGTACCTAACTTCGGAAAACCGAGGGTTGGTGCTATGAACCACTACATGTGTTGACAGTATCACACTCTTGGATGATTTAGGTTTGAGTACGGGTTTTTCGATAAGCTGGTTGTAGCATATAGTTATTACAGCATTGGATTAAACGCGCCACTCAGTCACAAGACCCAAATGAAATGCATGTGCTTGGAATTGTGGATTCTGCTCTGGAACTCTGCGAAATGCATGGTAATCACATTTGCTTCCAAAGTGTTCTATACCTTTCAAGCACTTACAATAAAACGAAGTTAAGATTTAAATGAAATGTACTTTCTGGGGTCTTCGCGCTTGTATTCAACAGGAGCAGGAGGATGAAATACAATTTGATTACGTGCAGCTTTACAGCTACGAATATAATTAATAAATCCTATAAAGGCACTTACAAATGTAATTATATATCTTGGAACAATGAGAAATTATGTGCAAATTAAATTTCCGAAGAAATATGGCGAAGGATCTATTTTAAAATCTCCACTTCTCTCTTCTCAAACTTGCATCAAGTGTAGTTTCAAACAAACCACCATTGCTTGTGCGTGTGTGTGTGTGTGTGTGTTTGTGCAGGCCTCAACAAGCACGTAAAATATAAACTTCTTAGCTATTCTGTATATTTACGACTACTAAGTAAATAGTGTGTCAAAAAAACTAACAAGGTAGTATTTAGTCCAAATTCGCATAAAACAATTGGAAATTTTATGGTGTCACATAAGAATGAACTTGGGAGATTATAATAGACATATGTTACTGTTTAATGACAGTGAACTTCAGAAGTTTATGGTGGGGTTGTGCAGAAACAAAATGCAATCAGAATAATTGTAAGGAACCCTTTGGAAAACGGACACTTGAGACCAAGAAGGAAATTGGGACACATTTTCAGGCATACTCTATCTTAGGTAAACAGATTTACAGAATGAGTGCTGAAATAAAGTGATTCATGACCACGTAGGGAACTTCGAGTTTCTACCGCCAGAGGGTAAGTGTATTATGTCATTCCCTTCTTTCACACTGTCTTGAATGTCCCTCCACTTAAGATAAAATAAATTGATTCAAATATGTTCACAGTAAAATTACCACACGCAAAGGATTATAAATTGTTGTCCGTTGTATTTTTTAAGTTTGAAATAAAATTAAAACTGAAGATTCGTAGTACTTTAGACGATACCTAAATTTTTATCTTAACTTCTTTGATAAGCAGGAAAAGATAGGTTATGATATCCCACGCTCATGTAAATCTGTTCGTGTGTGTGTGTGTGTGTGTGTGTGTGTCTTCTCAACTTTTCGGTCACTCGATTATTTTTTCGAAAATGATAAATGGGATATCCTGCGGAGCAGATGATATTTAGAAACAAAAGAAAAAAGTTTAATTAGTTTTACTGAAGGTCAAAAGACGTCTCCATAACGCAAAACTTATTTTTTTGTGCCCTCCGCAGGTAGCGTCTGGGTTATGCAATATGCGACTTAGGTAAATTCGGACATAAATTTAAAAAATCTTATTCATTATTCATATTATTAAGATGATATAATTGCCATATTAATTATTAAGTAATTATGAAATGCCTTTTACTTTGTGTTTCACATGAAAAATCCGATAGAAATAAAATTTTAAACATGTAAACTGACAATGCAGAAACTAATACATGACCGATCAGGTGAGATAAATAAGTGGGGATGGGGTCGATTATAGGTTACGTGAATTTTTAGTTACGGAAAAGGTCCAAGAACGGAACCCTCACGTAAGTCGGAAACTGTATCTATGTGGAAATACCTCAAGCTTCACTGTAGAGGCAAATTTGATGATTGCCGTTACGTAGCGCAAGGCTTTTGCAACAGACTAATAGAGTAATCAAAAAGAGGGTGAGATTATTAGAGCATATGCAGTCCATGGGGAAACTAAAAACGAGTAGAAATATTAGTTCGAAAATCTGAAGGGAAGAGTCTGCTTGGGAGGATCTTTAAAGAAACAGAAAGTGAGGGTGTGCACGTGGAGTAAACCAGCTCGTATTAAGATCCCATGGTGTGCTCCTGTGAACAAACGAGGCAATGTCGAATTTCAAACAAATGGGGAAATCTTTTAACAGTTCAGTGATTAATAAATTCTCATGAGAATTCTGCTATGTGAAGTTGGTATGTTTAAGGATAAGTGAGGGCAATATTCTATGCCTTCTTGTAGCAGTTAGTGCGCGTTTGTATCTTCATGGCATAAAATACGATACTGAAAAACAGCATAATGTATAACTCTGTCTGGAATTGAAAAAGCAGATTAGTAGCTGGTATGAAAAGATTTCGCATGTAAAAAACAAGCATCGAAAAGGAAAAACGAGATAAACAACATGGTAACGAAGGCTTTCACACAGCACACGGTCTATATGACTGTAAGCCTGTAAAAATTTGTTGTCAAATTGTTGTGTTCTAGCGGAAATTAAGGTTCGAAAGATGAAAGGTACACAACAAAGTGCCACGGGCATGCCATTTACATATAGAGTAACAACGTGGAGCCTTCGCGTAATCATTTTTGCAATGGAAACGCAACAATGTATTTTCCATGTGTTGCTGATTTACATGTTACTGTAAACTACATAAAAATGTTGAGTGATACATAAAAATTATTTTATGGCCAATTTATGTAGCCGGCAACAATAAAGCGTGCGTAGGTCTTCATGTACAGTAACCGATGTTGCAAGGATGCAAAAGAATGTGCATTTTCTCACAGCGTTCTTTAGACTACAATTTAGCTAAACAAACTGTAATAACAGATAACTCGTTGTGTATTTTCTCAGTATTCGTGATGCCGTAAAACATGTTACGAGATTAAAAGGAATTAAGAAAATTTGAAGCAGTAAGTATTAATATTATGAGTGTGTGTGTCTGTATCTTGTCTTAGTTACGCGGCACGCAAATCACATGTTTTCTGTGCCGTAGTGTATAATAATCTGTGGCCTATCTAGCTCTAGGACATTTTCCAACAATGTCTCGTACATGGCAAGATTTCGGAAAAAAAAACTGAATATTTTATATCTTCTACAACTTTTGTCTGAAACACGTCTCATTCTAAAAAGAATGCAGCGAAATTATATATATATATACAGTCTACACGGAAATTACCTTTATTCTTGCCATATTTTGAATTTTACCGACAGATTTTCGAAAAAGCCTCAAATATAAAATTTCGTGAATATCCGTCCAGAGGTACTCGAGCTTTTCCATGCGGAGAGAGACATGAGGAAGCTAACAGTCACTTTTCGCAATTGTTCGACCGCACCTAAAAATCTGAAACATGTGGTATTTAAAAAAATTCCAATTCAAATACAGTTTCAAATGGGGAGGAATTTTGACCTGATAAAAGAAGAAAGCTCACTCTTAAAGAGGAAGAAATTATTAAGTTTCTTTGCGAAAATTGATTTCCCTGCACTACATTTTCCTACTTTAACTGTTCACGGCTCCCGGCGCCTACCGATGAGCTTGTCTGCCAACGCGGTAGTAAAGAGTGAAGTAATTATTTTATGGGGACAGTTTGTGACGAGTTCCACCGCTGAGCACTGTGGCTGGGACGTCAATAACTAACGCTCTTATAACAACGATGGATACAAGTGCACTCTTGGCAACATAAATGTTTGGACCTACAGTTCTGCACTCTTTCGGGATTTTACGCAACGTAGAATGGTAGTTTATTAACTAAATTTCGGGAAAACCTATCCGTCTCACCTTAAAGTGCCAAGTTGTCCGAGAACTGGACTGCTTAACCTTTGAAGATGGGACCGACAGGATGTCCCGAAATGTCTTTAACCCTTTAAACGCCGAGTTAAATCCCATCTTTCATTTGCCGACATTATTAAGAGCTCATCATATAATCCACGTTAGCAGGATAAGGTTAATAAACTACAATTTTACGGTGCGTAAAATCAAAAAATGGCTCAGGTCTAAATTAGACCGCGGCGGAAGCCTCAAATCACGCATCGTTTTGCAGTATCTGTCATTAACCAACTTACGAAAGTTAAAAATAACTGAAAGTGATTACGCATGTTGCCAACCGCCTTGGAATTGCTAAAACTATGAAATATTTTCGTTTAGTGGTAAACGACGTTTCTCTCCTCCAAAATAATCAGACCGGTTTTGAAGCCCACCCAGCCCCATACTCATTGAGTTCAGAGGTGACTTCTCAGGAATAAAACGACCTGTGCGTGAAAATGACCACTCACCTCCGCCTGGCGGCGAAGTTAAGAACCAATGGCTGTACCTCTGATCCTTCTGTACGCCTTCACTGCGTACACAGGGAAATTTTTACTCTTCTACTTTTACCTAAAGCAATACTGACAAAGGATTTGAATTGAAATAATTGGTCGATAAATTCGCGACGGATAAGTTATTGTAAACTCTCGCAAATGTGGTATTTACGTGAGTGGAAGTATATTTCAGTATGGAAATTGGGATTAAGGTCCTTGGATCAGCGAAACATACGGAGAGAAACTGCAAACTGTATAAACCTAGTCGAAAATCGGTACATAATAATAAACTATTTATTGTAAGAGACAAATAATAGTACAGTCTTTAACATCAACATGTTTTTAAACAGGCATTGTGACAGAAGTGGCTTAGCACTGACCCAGACAGAGGGTTTTGACTGAACAAATCTGATGCCTGTCCTTTAGTGCACTGTTTACTGATGTTTATTCTGAATTTCAAGGTAAGGTCTAGCTGGAATCTGAATGTTCGTCCAACTCCTCATCACCACACACACCAACTCCATTTCTATTCACAGTTTTAGTATTTGTGCCTAGGCTTTGAGGTTACGAGCACAGTTTTTAGCGATGTCGTCATCTTCACTGTTGTCCTTATTGACGAGCTCTTCAAGATCCTCGTCGGTGATTTGCTTGTGGTGTATCACGATCAGATCCTTCCTGCACCTTATGTGGTTGTAGTCTGGCACAGCCTTCTACAGCTTGCAGTGACAAGTAAACGATTACTTTAAGATCTGCACGACTGGAAGGAGAAAAATTTCGCTGACAACCGTTGCCCACAGTTTCCTCTAGCAAGCGTTGATTTTAAACTACTTATCTCTTTCCGCTTTTGCGCTGGCGTCTACTAAATGCGACGGCACAAATCATTTACAAAAAAAAATCTCGTTAAAAGAAAAAAAAAAACCTTGCGTGCTTTCGAGGCCAGGGGTGTCATGAGTGTTTATTAAGCTACAGTACAATTTAGCAGCGTGTCGGTTTTGTTAAAATTAAAACACTCAAAAGAATCTACGGTACAGTTACGACATAATTTACATTAATATTAATGTCACATGACGAAAACACTTTTTCAGTCAATACACTAAAACACATGGAAGAGAAAGTAAAAAATGCTGTGTGTAGGCCAGACAAATATTTAGTACAATATAAAATAAATACTGCTAAAATATAGTAAACACAAAAATAAAATATTAAATTAAATACATGGGCACTTCACATCGCAAACTTGTAAATCTCGTGAGTGATGAACCCTGAATGTTGTGAGTTTACTGTTTCTTAGCTTTTATGTATGTATGTATGAAGGTTTAGAAAATGATGTGTTTAACACCACGACATTTACCTCTTGTTTTCTGGTGTTGTGCCTGCGAAGTTTACACACTGCGGTGTTTAACACCATTATATCGCCCGCGTTTTTTAAAATGGAAGTAAGGGCTACTTACATCGACTTATATGTAGCAAATCGTTCAACTAATGATCTGTAAAAGTTTGAAACTGCATCTTCCAGGATAACCGGGAGGAGGAGTAGAGGGGAGGGGAGAGGGGATCATACTTCTCAAAGCATTTGTAATATGTAAAATGGGGCCATTTTTTCTTCTCCTGTGAATTTTTTGTGATGTTTTGTGGATTCTCTCCTCTTTAGATGATTTCGTAGAATTTCGAAAAGCGACTAATACCTTCGTCATTTCCGTCCGTTCGTCCGTCCGCATGGAATATATTGACTCCCACTGGCCGGATTTGCATGAAACTTGATAATTGAGGATTTTTCGAAAATCACGAGAAAATTAAATTTTCATTAAAATTGGACAAGATTAGAGGGCACTTTACGTGAAACCAATACACTTTTCATCACATCTCTCTCAGTTCTTCTTAGAATGACAAATATTTCAGACAAATGTTGTAGATAAACTCGAATGACAATTTTATATACAATAATTTGTCTTGGGGGAGGGGGTGGAAATCGTGCCGTTTATAAGATAATTTGGAAAGACGCTGTAGAGCGGGGCAGGCAACAGATGACGTAATGCATGCGCATTGCATACTGGATACCTAAGGTTACAAATACACACACAGGTTGTGTAATACTCATTGCTTTAGGCTGCAACAAATGTTAAACCAACGCACCTCAATGTTACGTTACACGCACGGCACGTGCCTGTCTTACTACATACTAGGGACGACATTTACAGTTTGTTTTCTTACCTTGTGTGTATGAAGGCTTAGGTACTGTAGTGTTTGACGTCACTACATTTACGACATAGTTCTTAGCACTAGTGTTCTGAATTAATATATCAGTTTCGATATCTGCTTAGTACAGAGACTGCTATGTCTCCCGCTGTCTGTGGTCAACACATCACCTCTAGTCCGTTAAAAGAATACATTACATTAGACAAACAGCACTTCTTTTCTCATAGTTACAACACATTATTTACGTTCTCTCCATTATATTTTTTTTCCACAGCATTCTTAAGTAAATTAAGAAAGAGAAAGATAGCCAGCTCTTATATTAAGAGTACATGCATATGGGCAACTGGAAGGTCTTCAGAACAACAAGCGGAGCCCTCACAGACCTTACGGTCACAGCACAAACGAAGTTTCTCAGTTTATCTTACATTTCATATTTCAGACATGATTCAGCAGTCACCGTCACAGAACAAATCACAGACAGTAAAGGCCAAAAAAAAAAAAAAAAATATGGATAAACCTCTAGAGCAGTCTGCTGTCTACAGCATCCGTGTTGAACTGAGGCATTCCACCCATCGAATATAGGCCTGCTTTACATTCAAATTGCACATAATCCAGATTCGCATTATGTACACGTACCATCATGATTTGTAAATATTTAATGCTTGGACACACTATTTTCAATTTGGAAAATTGTAAGTGTACGTCTTTTGTTTAAGACTATGGATTCCAAGTAATACATGTGAAAATGCAAAATCATTTTCGATGACGCAGTTATTCCACCAAATAAATGGTAAAATGAGAAGCGAATTGAAATTGGCTCTGGAAAATATAGACATAGGTATTTTTGTTTTCAAATAATGGATATTTTACTTTCTACACTTTTAAATTTCACGCTTTTTACGCATGAGTGGTTGTTTGGTTGGTATGTGCGGTTTTGTATTTTCACGGACTTCTCTTTTTAATTACTAGAAGCTCCTTGATAATGGTCCAAGAAAGTCGAAATATGTAGGACACTCACTATAAACGGTTTGCGGGTTTTCCTTAAATTAAGTGTATTTTTCGTCTTAATTTATGTGAATTAATAAAGAGAAGCGAGGTAAAATGCAACGTTGTGAAACTGTCACAGAATGACTACACATCCAAACACTGCTTTCTGCAATAAGGAGTGCAGACAGTAACACTATTCAATAAATTAAAACCAGGGCTTTCAGAACTTATACTTTAGGCAAATAAATTCATTCAGGTGGTTCTGTAGTTGTAGGGAAGTTTTACGGCATTAAGAAACAAAGAAGAGCAATGTAAAACCGTTGGATCGAGAAAACAAATTGCGTCTCATGTGGCTATCTTCTGGTCAAAGTAAAATTTAGAACTTTTCGAAATACAACAAACATCTTCAAAGTATCTTTTACAGAAGGCGGAACATCAAAAATAAGGAAGGAATTTGTCTACCTGAGTTATTTTAGTTAAATCTGTATTGTACGAATGCGTACAAATGTTAAAACAATGGAATTGTGGGTTGAAGAAAATTCTGACTGCTAACAGACGAACAAAGTATCAAGCCTCAGAATTTTCTAGGACAATTTACAGTCCTCCACAGAAATATGTTGACATGTTTCGGAAGGACTCCTTTGTAAGATTCTGCCAAGCTGCAAGAAGATCTGTCAGATGTATAATGGTCAGTGTTCAGGGGAAGGTCTGTCACATCGCATCCTTTCATTTCATTCTCTGTCGGAAAAGAGAGCCGTCACACCAACGCCTGCCAACAGTAGCCAGCATGCTGAAACTCAGCAAGGCTAAAGTACGAACATGGACATACTACTGCCAAAAGTCTCAAGTTGTGATTGCATGTACTATGTCATGACAGTTCCGTTTCAGTGTGGCTATGGCGGTGTGGTTTCTTTATGCAGTCTGAAACACTACTCAGTAGTGCTTCAGACTGCATAAAGACACCACACCGCCATAGCCACACTGAAACGGAACGCCAACACACACCGAACCAGATACCACCCATGAAATAACAACCAGTTAGTCGCAGACTCCTGA